>OAWC01000089.1_pt1 | contig 90684 bp, 96 predicted proteins | sample 1495331 | NCBI WGS metagenome assembly OAWC01 (sample SAMEA2580115, study PRJEB22360) | human gut metagenome | biome: human gut; feature: human-associated habitat; material: faeces | place: Denmark | collected 2008/2010
TAATATTTATTGAAAATGGTCATGTTTATTTTGTACTATTTATATTCTAACATCATGTATGTTTTCCATATTTTATATACGCCTTTTTGTTTTGGCTGTTTAATACTCCGTTTTTGGAAGTATTAAATGATGCATACATTGTCAGAGTGTTTCCTTTACATACAGCTTTTCTTGTGCCTGACATATAGTATTTTCTGCCATAGTTGGTTAAGGTTCCACCTTTTTTTCCATTTATGCATGTATGGTAGTAGGTTGTGCCTGACTTTCTAGTGGCTGCCTGCACATTTGAGAATCCCATGCATCCTGTAACGAGGCAGATAGCAAGTATTAATGTTAACATTTTCTGGAACTTCTTTGTCCATGTTTTCATTATGAAAACCTCCCTTCGTTTTCGGGATTCATTATAGTAGCATAAAAAAGTAAAGTCAATAGCAGCGTAGAAAATGTGAGTATACAAGCATTGATTTTTCGCTATCCTTTCATCATGAAGACAGCTGTGGTCTGACGCAGTCTTTGTTTCTTGCATGGTAATATATGAGTCTGAGATTGTTGATACCTTAGCCGTTCCCGCTGAGAAACTGCATTTGTCATATTGTGATCAGAAAAATATTATGGAAGCAGGGAGATTGTTATGGTTAATAATAAAAATCTGACCGAAATAGAGTACTATATGACAAAGAAGGATAGAACTGATTGGACGCAGGCGGAATATGACATTCGAGACGGTATTCTCAGGATATGTGATGTTCCGTTTGAGTATCGTTCTTTATCTTTGTATCGAAAAGGCTACAGGAAATGTTTTATCGATTGTTTTGAGATTAGCAGACCGAGAGAGATAGCGAAAGAAGCGGCGCCTCTGGAAAAACAGATTTTGGAAGATATAGCGGAATGCGAAGCCAGGTATCAGAGAAGCGGAAACCTTTCAAAGGAGTATCCGTGGTATCTATTAAAAGCCCGGATGTATTGTTTAAAAAGACTTTATCAGGAGGGAGTTATTGACGGACTTTTTAAAAAAAGAGATACAGCTTCTTGCGTCGCAGATGTATTTTCTCAAGACAAACTTTCAAACGATAGTTTGGCATCTTTTGAGAAAAAATATAATATCCGCAAGTCGAATGATGATTACGATCGAGCATCAGATGATCTTTTGTATGGAAAAACTAAGATATATGAAATTCCATTTGAGTACCGGAGCAATATATTCTACATTATGAGCTGCCGTTTCGCAACGGGAAGAATCCCTCGAAAAGTAAAGTCCGAAAAAAATCTTTTAAAAACAATCGTTCTGGATGATATAGAAGAGTGTGTGAGACGATTTTGGAAAAATGGAAATCTTCCGGAAGCATATCGCTGGTCAAAATTAAAAAACAGGGAGCTGATGTTAAAGAAGTTTTATATTGAATGTGCGGCTTGGGGGTTCTTAGATTGTAAATGATGGATTTTTAAATCTAATTGAAAAAAACGGGCTGCAGATGATATATTAAAGAAAAAAAGGATAATATAGAAAGCTTGTATTTTTTCTAAGACTCAATACAGATGAAAAATACAGCTTTGCTGCTAACAGGTGCAAAAGATGAAAGAACAAAAGATGAAAGAATCTCCAGAATTGGAAGAATTATTCCGCGGACGAAACAATGTAAAGTGTACTGATAATGATCTTCGAAGTGTGATCGGAGAAAGGTTAAAAGAAGGAAATAAAATCACAAATAAAAAAAGATATTTCTGCGGAATAGGCAATGCCGTCAATCCAGAATATGTAACAGCTTTTCTTATTAATGATTGGAATTTTTCAGCAGGATTAGAAAACAATTTTAATGAGTTTCAGATTGTGGGATTTTCCAGATACAACAGGTGCGTCTACGACGCTCAATTAGAACAGAGGATTGTGGGTAATAATAACAAGTTACGGATATGTACAGTTTATGTTTCAGATGGAAACGAACATCATGGGATTGGCTCTGCAGGAGTACAGATAATAACAGACTTTGCTAGAATGCTCGGCTGTAAAGAAATACGTGGAAATGCAGAATCTTATTTGAACAGGACAGAGGAAGGTGAGGAACGTCTTCAGGATTTCTACAAGAAAAATGGTTTTGTCTTTGAGGAAGATGATCATGTTTTCCGTATGAAACTGTAGTTTTTTGTATCGATGTCTAAGCAAATACAAAAGTACATGAGAACTATATAGAGAACAGATACTGCTGTTGATATTATGCCGTTTCCGACAAGGAAGCGGTTTTTTTGCATATTATGAAAAATAATTCTAGTAGGAGGAAGCGTATGGATATTCATAAATTTATAGAAAATTTAAAAAAATATTTAAGGACGACGTTTAATTATGAAATTTCTAATAATGCTATAAGGGTGTATCTCGATAATGAAATATATTACGACTATGCCTATTTAAGTCGAAAACTCTATCTGTATGAAAGAGGAAATAAATCTGAAATAGGATACTGGAGTGATATTAAGAATGCTAATCTGAATTTTGCGATGTTGTTACGGAATCATTTTTGTGGGCAGCTTTATGACAAAGTGCCAAATGCTTTGGAGGATTGTACCAGCTTAGAGTCATTAAGCAAAATATTGAGCAAGTATTTTGATAAACAGTATTATTCTGTAGGCTGTTTAGCAGAAGGTAAGCTATCAATTGTTAAGGATGACAATTATACGATTTGGTATAGTATTAATGGAAAAAAATATATGGTAGTAAAAGATTCAGATTGCGAGTATATTTTTACACGATTCTTTAACGAAATAATGTACCTGGAAAAACTTATGAATAATTTGCGTGATTATGAACATATTTTTGGAGAAGAATATATAGATGATGAAGTGATGGAATTAATTGAATTTTTAAGCCGTTCCCAATGAGGAAGCGGCTTTTTTTTGCATATTATAAAAAATAATTCAAGTAGAAGAAGGGAGCTTTATCATGACAGAATATGGGCCGTTGACAGAGAAAGAATACTATACGTTAAGCGAAAGGAATTGTTTTACAAAGGCTGAGGATGATATTTATGACGGCAGGCTAAAAATCTGCGACATTCCATTTGAATACAGATCGTTGCGTATGTACCGGGTAGCATACCGGAGATATCCTTATAGTCGCGTGATAGAGAATGATTACGCCAGTGTAGCTGACGAAATTACATTACTGGAAAATCAGATTTTAAACGATATAAAAGAATGTGAGGACAGGTATCGAAAGAACGGAAACCTTTCAAAAGAGTATCCATGGTATCTTTTGAGAGCCAGAGTATACTGTTTAAAGAGACTCTTGGCGAGGGGTGTGATAGAAGGGGTATTTAGAAAAGAAAAGATCATTTTTGATTTACCAGATTATTTTCCACTTCAAAACAGCGTTACTAGGAACAAAGATGTTGTTTCTTTTGAGAGCGTTTATAATGTCTATGAGTCGATGGAAGACTATATACGGGCTAAAAATGACTTGCTTGATGGAAGGCTTAAGATTTATAAAGTTCCATTTGAGTACCGTAGCAGAGTGTTTTATATCATGGCTGGACGTTTTGTAGCAGGAAGAGGAAAAACTGAATCTGATCTTCTCAAAAAAACTATTTTGGATGATGCTGAGGAAAGCGCAGAGCGATTTTGGAAATATGGAAATCTGTCAAAAAGGTATCCCTGTCCAGATCTGTTGTTAAGAAAAGCAGGTATGAAAAATATTATGATAGATTTTAAATTTTATAAATTTTTTAATTAAAAAAATTGAGAATGATTTCTGGGTGTGATATATTGAGAAAAAAAGAAAGGATTATGCAGAAGGCCTGCATTTTCTTCAAATAATACTACGAAAGATAAGGTGCAGGTTTCAATGCATGCTGGAATACAAAAGATGAATGAGTATCCACGATTGGAAGATATATTCCGACAAATCAAATGTTCGAAAGAGTTTCAGGATACAGTTGATGAGATTCTTACTGTGGAAAATAGAAAAATGCCTGATGAAGAGAAATTTTGTTTTTTTGGAACAGGAAGAACTAATGATCTCCCTTCTGAGGCAATACTATTTATCATTTCCCAAAGCAAGGAGTATCCGTGGCTTGATTGCATGGCTCAAGATTATGTTATTTTGGGTTTTTCCGCAGACAAATGGAATGTATACAAGGCTGAGCTGGAACATGATTTTTCTGCTGATAAGGATAAGTTGGAGATATGTTCTAATTATGTTACAGATGGAAATGAACATCACGGGATTGGCTCTGCTGGAGTACAAAAGATAATAAGTCTCGCCAGAATGCTTAAATGCAAAGAGATATGGGGAAAGGCAGAGTCTTATCTGGATGAAACCGAGGAAGGCAAGGAACGTCTCCGGAATTTCTACAAGAAAAAAGGTTTTGTCTTTGAGGAAAATAATGATTATTTCAGTATGAAACTGTAACTTTTCATCATATTAATGTCAACAATAATCAAGGAGGTTGACATTATGATCGAATACGAAAAGGACTATTTTGAGACAAAGCTGGATAACGGAAACACGCTGGCAATCGAGGATTTTCTGGATGGTGCCATTGATATCTTTGAGATTCCATTTGAGTACCGGACAGAGGAAATGTATGAACGTCTCCGCGGATATTTTTCCAGCGTCAAGGGAACAGAGGATGATTTTGTTGAAGTAAACCGGGCACTGTTTGAGCGACAGATGTTAAATGATATAGTAAAATGTGCCCAGAGCAAAGAAGACCTGGATCCGAAGTACCCATCTCCTGACTTAAAGAAACGTTGTGAAGCAATCAAGCAGGTGTATGAGAAACATATGGAAGGCAGATGCTGCCGCTGTTAATGATCAGCCGTTCCTGAAGAGGGAGCGGCTTTTATCATATTATAAAAAATAATTCTAGTACACCATTTTACAACTTTTTTTATATAAAATAATCGTACAGGGCTTTCTGATGATTGATATTTATAGAGCGGAAGAAAATATTCCATTTGTCAAATAAAGAGGTATTGATAACCCACAATATTATGATTAGGAAACAGGAGATGTTCATTGGCCACCTAATGGAGGAGTAGAAGACGGATGTTTAAGGAGATTGTAGTATGAAAGTAAGTCAATTAACAGAAAGATTAAATGAGATGGGAGTCGCTAGAGAGGTATATTCAATTAATAGTGTGGAATATCCTAATGAGGCATATTCAATATTTTGGAATGGTTCAGAATGGCAAGTATATTATAGTGAAAGAGGTAAAAAGCGAGGAATAAAGAAGTTTTTAGATGAATCTAAAGCTTGTGAACACTTTTTAAAGCAAATTAGTAGAATGTAAAAAGAGCAGTATCTGAAAAATATACATTCTTTCATCGGTAGATTTGCTTCTGGCAGAACTGCTGGAAGAACAGAATGAAACAATAGAGGCTTTGGGCGATATGTATGAAAATTACAGTCTGGTCATGGTAACATCTTATGGACTGCCTCTTGGCGCAAACTATCTGCGTGACAAAATGCAGGAAATTATAGACAGGGAGGGACTGCCTGATTAGTGTTTCACAGTCTGCGTCATATAAGTGTAACATGGACTATATCGCTTCCGCCAGAAGCATGGGTATCTTAACTGTTATACGTCAATATGGTCATCAGAAGAGGATTTTTCCTCTTCTATTTTTTTTACTTATTCTCATATTTAATTTGTAGATTAAAAAACGAAAGGAGTAAAAAATTATGAACACTAACTACAAAACTACGGACTGGACAATCGGAGAGTGCTGTACAAAGGCAACTGGAGTTGTACTGTCACATTTCCGCGGAACTGCTACGGAGGTACAAATCCTGCTTCTCAAAATGGTAAAACAATTAAAAAACATTGATTCAGGAGAATACGTCCATGGAACAGAAACCTTAAAGGAACTGACTTCTGAGCACGAAGAATATACCGCGGCGGCGGTATTCTGGTCATATGAGGTTAAGATTACTGCAAAAGAAACCTGCCACGTCAAAGAAATCACTGATAAGTATGTAGCAGGAGACTTTAAGGCGACAGATGAGAAAATGCAGGAGCTAAAAAAAGGATTAAAGTCTAACCATGAAGCACTGGAAAAATTCCTTGGCGTAAAACTTTCATCCCTTAATCCAGCTGAAATTGAAGAGCAGATGGAAGAAACTATATCCCAAATGCCGGAAGAAGAGTTGGAAAAGTTCTATGACAAATATGCTTTTTCAGTCGAGAGAAACATCTCTCATATCCTGACAGTATCTACCGGTCATATCTCTAAGAAGACACGCGATCTTTTAACCAGAGCAGCACATGGTGAAACATATTTCCCTGTTGCTGTTTATGAAAAAGGGAAATGTGGGTTTTATCTTTATGTCCCTGACGAAATGGATGATACCCTCCCGGTTGAACTCAAGCATCTGCTTCAGATCACCAAATCTCTGGGGTGTGAAATCCTGTGCCTGGATAGCGATGGAAGCGTTCTTCCAAATATGGAGCATTACAACTGGTAAATCATACAAAAAACAAAGGAGAAATAATTATGAAGTGCAAAGTGTCTATGCGATTTAACAAAGAAGTGGATTTTAAGAAAGTTTCCATTCATGTTGGGAATTTTGCAGTAACTGCTGACGGACAGAAGTTCTTTTTTGATTTCAAAAAGAAGAATTTCCAGTACGTTTATGATGTTGTTTATGAAGATGATACCGTATTCGTACTGTATGAAGGAGAAGAATTGGATTTAGAAAAATATCCGGATTCCCTTTCCCTTGTACGCAAACTGGATAAAATCACAAAGTTGGAAGCCTGCGATATATCCGCGGACGATGCAACTATCTATCCAGTCGGTGTGTTTGGTTTCGTGATAGAATCTCCTTATTTCTATTCTGAAAATAGCACTGATTATATAGAGTGTCGGTCTAATGATCCAGATTCTCCGAAAAAAGGATTCAAGATTGAACTCCTGTCAGATGCATTAATGGGATATAACAATATGCTTACAATAAAAAATCTCATCAATAAAGCGAATGCGATATATCAGGATGCTAAAGAAAAAGAGTACGCTGTTGATGGGGATACGATCCTTGCGAAACAGATTACTTCAATAAATAATGACGGCTACTTTTCTTCATACATTTTTAAAAGCATTGTTGAGAAGTGGCAGGAAGCTGATACTCTTCAGGAGAAAAAACAGGTCGAGGGAATGTTTCGTCTGCTTTGCGGTATCTCACTTTCAGAGTATTTAAAAAATTGCATTTATGAAACTGGGGAGGATACGTCTTATTACAGAGAAAAGGAATCTTCTGTATTTATCGATCCTTCTGTTACAGACGAAATGAAAAATAAACTTCAGCATCTGGAAGATATCGCAAACGAAGCATCCGATGAGATCTGGGATGATGACAAAGAAAATGGAACATCTGGAATTCTGAAGCTATGCGATCAGCTTGCTGATAAGATACATGCTTATCTCGCTTCCGCAAACAGCTCTGAACTTCAGAATACTGACATTAGTTCTTCTAAAAATACAAAAATCCACTATCTCTATCGAGATGCCAGTAACTATAAAAAGTTTAACAACATAGTTGTGCCTGGATTGTTTTCAGAAGAACAGATTAAGACAATCATCTCTTGTCTTAACGAAGGGCAGTGGTTTGTTCCACATAAAGTCGGTTTCCCGGAAGAAAAATTCGAGGACGAAACCGAAGATGATCATCCATGGTTCGAACTGAATGCTTGTGATTTCGAAGAAACATTGGAACCTCCGCAGATCGAAGAAACCCCGGATGAAATCGTACAGCTGTTTCTTCAGGCAAAAGATAACTGGCTCGACTTGAGTCAGATGATTTAGTGTTTTTTGAGGGACGAAATGTCCCTCTTTTTGATTTTCTGGATATTTTGTCACTTTCTTTTATATACAAAAACGAAAGGAGACAAGTTTATTTATGATCAAAAAAATCACAGTAAAGGGAGAGTTCAGAAATCGTACATATCTCTACGAAGTCGAAGATGGAATAGACTTTTTTGATGCCGTGAAAAAAGCGTCCGCAGATTTCGTGAATACACCTGACGGACGAAAAATCTACTATAAGAAAGGTTCATTTTCCTGGAATGATTTTGCGTCTGTGCCAGAATATATCTGTAGAAAATACGGACTTCGGAAGCTGAATTTTGAAGAATCTATTGTTAAAAACAATGAAAGTCTTATCAATGAAAATTCTTTTGTATTAACTCCGCTTATTTGGCATGAGCTTAAAAGAACCATTCTGGGACTCGGTTCAGATGTTATTTCCGATTTCTGCGGATATGAGGTTCCTGGATATTGTACCAAAACCGAATTAAACATTCTTCTTGACAAAACAAAAGAATCTATGGCGGATGACTCGCTTGATTTTTTCTATCAAAAATACTGCTGTTGATTATACTGAGGGACAATGCGTCCCTCTTTTTTCGTCTCAAAAATAGCATTGTCCATTTTTTCATATTATGTAGAAAAAGGAAGGAGAAATGCACATGTATAATAATCAAGCTCCGCGGATAAACAATCAGTATCCGCAGTCAAATCAATTCAGCAATACAAACCAGAATAACCAGACATCCTCTGCAGTCCCATTTTCCTCACAGTCTTATCCAAATAATCCGGAGACGCCTGGTTATCCTCAGAAAAATCCGTAGCAACAGACAATGGCTGAAAAATACCCTTTGCAGATATGGGTAGCTGCCAGAGCCGGCATGTCTTTGACTTGTGCCGCGGATCTTCGTTCTCCGGAAGAAAAAGATATGCGTAATTCTCCTATGGAAATGCACACCAGAGCTTCCGTATTCCGCATGGCAATTGCTTCCTCACAAAATGGAAGTGTAGTAGCAAATATTCCGGCTAAAGATGTTCCATATCTTTTAAACCAATATCAATTTCAAAGAAATATATTGAACCAACAGGTATTAAAGAAACCGAATACTCCTGCTTATACAATTCCCATAAAAGAAAGAAACTGTAAAAATAAAATTGTTGCGGAAGTATTACTGATTCAGTTAAAAAATATATAGGAGGATGCAGGAGGGGAGTGAGAACCGCACATTTCTCCCCACCCGACTGATGTCGGATGGGGTATCCTGCGCAAAATTGATGAAGTTGAAAAAAATTAAAAAAAACGATCTATTAATCGATCTGTTGTTCATAATTGCATTATTTTTAATAAGTATAGCCGCTTTTGGTTATTATAAATATACATATAATTCATATGATAATTATATAAGAGTATCAGCAACAGTTACTGATATTAGCATTTCAGAGTATGACGGCACTGAAATTACATATAGTTATAAGGTTAATGGGAAATTATATAATACAACCCAATGTAACAAAAATCATTTATTTAATACTGCTAATACTAAAGTTGGAGATAAAAAATTTATTACGATTGATAAAAAAAAGCCACAAAATATAATTCCTTTGGAAAATAGAGATGATGCTACATATGCGCCGAGAGTAATTTTTGCATTTTCATTTATTCTACTAATACTGTCTATATTAGGTTGTATTATGGATTTTATCAGAAAAATAAAAGAAAAAATTCCGACAGATTGAAATACCCAAAGTAGCAAACGTTGTAGGTTGTATCAATAATAATGGATGGATTGTATATGAGACAGATGAAAGAGGCGCATATCATGTTATATCAAAACATTCATCAGAAGAAGAAGGCTTAGAGGCTCTACTTCTTGAGCTGAGGAATAAAAAGAAAAAAGAGGCAATTATGAAAAAATTGCGTAAATAAATAAGGGAGAGGCATATGAATATAGTTGAAAAAGCAATAAAAAATAATGAGATTAAATTTCTTTTAGAAGGAACAAATGGGTATAAATTAGAAAATGACAGTTGGGCAAGTATAAGTGCGCCTATTGATTGGACAAGAGTGGTGCCATTAATTTATAAGCAGTATGAAAAGTCTTTTGATGCAAATATAGAAAAAATGTTTGTAAAAGCAATAGTAGATATGCTTAATGGCAATGCAGAAGAGGTGTATTGTGGAGTAGCAGTTTTGTATTTTCAAATATTAATGGAAGAATCTAGCAGGGCACCGTTTTGCGTTGATAGAGAATCTTTAATAAAGATTGCATCTCAAACCATTAGAGAAAATGAAGAGCAACTTAAATCTATCAGAAAATGGGGAGGCCAGTCTTCGAAGAATGGTTTATGGGATGAAATTCAATGTTATAAAAAGTTGTTTATTTCGAAATTTGGAATAATTATTTAAAAACAGAAAACATAAGATTTTTTGCCACTTTCGTGAAAAACATCGAAACCCGAATAAAATTATCATCAGTAATAAATGCCTTAAAACGGGCGATTGTTAAGAAGGAACATTATTTTATAGAGTTGCAAAGTGGTGTTAATAAGATACCGTCTGTCATCATACCCTGGCAGATCCGGATGATTAAAAAAGTGAATTCGAATTCACTTTTTCAGACAAAAAGGCCCCCTCCTGCATTGCAGGAAGGGACCTAATTTTTAGGATTTTTTTAATGCTCTTTCAGCCTTTGTCGGCTGTCTTCTGAGTTTCCATATCATGTCGATGTTTTCAAGCAGGCGGATCTGCTCATCAGAAAGGAATCCCTTGCGATAATCATTCCTCTGTTTGTGGATCCAGACTCCCAGACGGACCCCATCAAAGTCTTCTTTCACTTTTACACGAAGATGGCCGTATTTATTGTAGAAGGCCTCCGCGGTCTTGTATTTGGCAATCCAGCGTGTATCGATGTTTGGGTGTTCAGGAAGTGGATTTTTTTCGGTACTGTCAATCAGAGCATCTCCCATGCGGTTCGGATCGAATGGAATGATAGAGATTGAAGTAATCTGTTCGCCATCACACCAGTCACGTGCTTTTTCCTTTGCAACCTGATGATCCGGAGCTGAAACAAACAGCACCTTTCTGTAGCAGGACAGACCCCTGTAGCTTTTTGTTTCAATGATCAGCATCCATGTTTTTTCCTTTGTTTTTCCCATTATTTTTCTCCCTTCGCTTTTGTTTCAAAAAGAATATGAATGAAGGTAGAATGAAATGAAAAAAAAGGTTTTGTCTTTCCACGAAGCATATCCAGGCAGTATAAATGACCTGGATGCGTATATCAAAGTGGAGCTTTCCAGACGGTTTAAGACCGTAGCAGGGCGATCGTACAGAGGGATCTCTACAATGCATTCCTCCAGTCCTGCATGGGCACCCCGGAAAAACCGGACAAGGAAAAATGCCTGTAGCTGTTGGACAGTTTGTAAGGATGCAGGCGGAACTGATCATGAAGATGAAGGTCTCCGGACAGTCACGTCCGGTATGTTCTGGATTCTGATAAACGGCAGATCCTGCCGGAATATCCAGTAAACCATCGTTTCCCAGAAAACATATTGATCCTGCACAGGGGGCAGAAGCCACTCCTTCGGTTGCAAGTAAAGTACACAGACTCCTGGTCTGTGACACCTCGAAAACTTAGTCCGTAAAATGGAAGAGAGTCATGCAAAACTAAGGGACAAACCATGCCAGGAAGATTGGCCGTCTGCCACCGGGGGCTATACCTGCAGGGGTTCGTCTGCTGTAGTGAGGCTCGGGTTCTCTTCAAGTACATCCCACTTTTTATCAGGAGAGGCTGCACCTTAGGTATAGTAGTTAATAATGGAGGTTGGTAAGATGACAAAAACAGAATTTTTAGAATATGTGAGAAAAAATAATATAGATTTGAAGAAATATAATTTTGTTATTGAGGAAAAAAGTAACACACCTTATACAGTAGGTTGCTATGAGGAAGGCGAAAAATGGTATTTATATGAGGTTGGTGAAAGACAAAATTTTAGTATAGTAAAAAGTGGAGATGAGATAGAAATATTTAATTATCTCTATTTTAAATTACGAGGGAATATTAGTATGTAAAAATAATAGAGATTATAAATCTATATGGAAGGCGGAGCAGGTCAAATGAACACTGTGTATAGTTGGGGTACATGTAGAGATGCAGGTATCATAACTAACTGTGGAAAGGCAAAGATTGATTAATGGAGGATATTATGACTGTAGATGATATAAGAAAGATAATTAATTCTATACTTGTTGAGAATGGAGAAAATCAAGTAGGAGATTTTGTGTTTGGCAAATTTGAAGATATACCAAATAAGAGAGGGGTTTTTCAGATTAAGACAGGCTGGTTTATATATGAAAATGATGAGAGGAATGTTAAGTCGATTTCAGGTCCCTTTGCTGACGAAGACATCTTATTTGCATGTGCAAAGATGCTTCATAAATCGAAATATTTTGAAAAATATAGGTTTAGTAATGAAGCAAAAAAAATATATTTTGGCTCACATTACAGAAGTGTAAAGGATGTGGAATTATTATAATAATAAGGAAGAGATATTGACACTGGCGTGTTGATATCTCTTTTTTCGTGAAAGAAAAGACTACTCTGCAATTGTCCATAAAATGAAGAGTAGCCTGATCCAATGCCCGGATGGAGGGTGATGCATCTCATGTATTTAGGGGGTGCAATCGTCGGATTGTATCAAAATGGTGGTTGCGATGAACAACAGCCGTAGGAGTATAATACAATTTACATTTATAAGGCATTTCAAACCCCTTGAACCATTTGAAGTATTTTGCAAAAAGTGTAGTTTTAAACAAGAAAAATATAATACCCTGAAAAGCCGATAAAACAACGCAAAACTCGGCAATACAGGGCATTTCAGAACATGAGAATTTTATGATTAGAGTGCTTTTTATCTGTCACGGCAATATCTCCGGCTACCCAAAAGAGTCTGTATCTGCCATTTTTTTCGTACCAAAAACAGTTCATAACATCATATTGTATGATGGAACCATGAAAAGAACTAAATCTAGGAGGGGTTTATGAGATATAATAAAAGTGAAACACGTATTATCAATAATGCAATCAAAATGGCAGATGAAGTAAAAAAATACCATGAACGTACACAGTCCTGGGATATCCCGGAACACCTGATTGTTGACGGATGCAAAGTCGGTAAGTGGTGGATAGAGATAAATAAAAGGATCAGGGAAGGGAGTATTCCGGATGAAGTAGTTCATCTGATGATCGATAATAAGATCGATTGTGGGATCCGTCCTCTTTATCAGGAGGAATGGTACCAGATGGGAAAGGAATGGAAGGAAAAACATGATGGCCGTATTGGGAAAAATGCCCATGTGGGGCAGTATGACCTGGAAGCATGGTACCTGTATTTTATTTCCTACCGCAACAAGGAGAGCAAATGGCTGGGACAGTTCGATAAGTTTTCCTCAATCTGGAGGGGGGAAGGCATGATCTCCGCGGATATGCGAATAGGGAATAAAAAAGTGGGTGACTGGGCAGTGGCACAGATCCAGGATAAGGACTTAAGTTTTTGGAAGGAAGATATGCTGGATGAGATTGGTTTTATCTGGAATGAAAGGAAAGTACGCGAAATAATCAGAAAGAGAACAAACTATCATACGGATACAGTTGACAGCAGAAGACTTCAGTTTTATGTCGATGAAGCAGATCCGGCTGGTATCACATTTATCGATGTCTATGGGTTTGTTGCTGAAAATAAAGGAGATGTTCCCTGGTCCGGAAAAGGGCTGTTCCGGTGTGAGGTTGGAATAAACTCTATTTTTACTGATAAACAGTTTACGGATTATGTGAAAAAGATGCAGAAGGAAATAGCAAAAAGAACGAAGGCGTCATTTTTGAGATATGCGGCGAACTCAAGGGTCACCCTTACCGAGGATGACATCCGTATACACAGAATGGTTGCATACAAGAGCAAACACAGGATCATTGTCCTCATCAGGGTAACCAAGGATGTGGAGATAGAAATAGAAGAAGCGGGGTGAGCGAAGGTAGCTGACCTGTACAAAGGAGGTATGTATTATGTTGAGATGTGAACATTGTGGTGCTTATATTCCGGAAAAAGGTGTTTTTTGTCCACGCTGCGGAGAAAAGGTGACTCCTCCGGAAGGAAAGAGAAAAACAGCTGCTGGAAAGTGGTTTAGAAGGATGTTGGGAAAGTTCTTTGCCCTGCTTCTTTACCTTATACTGAGTGCAGTACATATGGTTGTGATCTTTGTCTGTGTTTACGGAGGCATAATCCTTGCCACTTTGTCTGGAATTACATTTATTGCCGGGATCCTGACTATCATCTTGATGTACATGCAGCCTGAGTTTGGATATAACTGGGAATGTGTGATCCCATGTTTCGTATTCAGTTTTGTCTTTATGTTCCTGCCCCTTATCGGAGAAGGTCTCTCTGTGGGACTGGAATGTATGAGGGATGGTTTACTGGATTTTATCCTGGACTGAAAGCAAGTCTTGAAGACTGTTTTTGGAAATATTAAATTTGAGAAGACGCAAGCTGTAGAAATATGGCTTGCGTTTTTATATGTCGAAAATGTGGATTATAAACGAGAGAAACACACCTGTGGGCAATCTTAAGATTGAGACAGGTGTGTTTGTTGGTTAATGAGTTTTGGTTTTCTAATCTATCTTCTGGTGTAGGTGTCGGCCTTGTTGTTTGGTATCGTACAGGTGGTGCCGTCGGAGGTATAGGCGGTGCCGTCAGATGAGTACCAAGTTCCAGATGGAAGTTGATAATTTGAGCCAACAAAGGTAAATTTATCTCCGAGTGATAGGTTGATAAGTTTTGAGCAATCTTTGAATATCCAAGCCATCTCCGTTACTTTCTGTGTATTCATATTTATTTTAAGCCCGGAAACCACACACCCTTGGGTATGTGGAGGAAGGGCCTTTTTTTACAAATAAATAAAAAATATCTTATTCTTTTACTTTCTCCTGAAAAATTCGTCATATTAAACATGCGTGAACATAAGTTGATGAAATCCGCTGAAAGGAGGGACACTGATGCCAGCAAAAGAACAGGACGTGACGATATCCATAAAAGCAAAACTGTATCCTGACCAGAACACAATTGAAGAATTTAAGAAACTGACTACGGCATACAGTGAGGCGGCCACATGGCTTTCTGACCTTATGTTTAATGACTTTTCCAGTCCGGAAATGATAACTGACTGCAGGACACTGCATGATAAATATTATTACGACATAAGACAGAAGAAAGACATGAAGTCACAGCTTGCAGAAAGTCTCATCAGATCCGTATCCGCAAAGTACAGGGCTATTGACACAACTCTTAAGAAACAGTATTACACTTATACGGATACAGATGGAAATACGTCCAGATATAAAAAAGACCTGAACTGGCTGCAGCATCCGGTTGTGTACAGGCGGCCACAGGCAGATTTTGTCAGAGGGCGTGACTGGAGCTTTGTAAACGATAAAAACGGAAGGCTCCTTCTTTCTATCGCTACGCTTACAGGTCGTACAAAAGTAAGATTTGTAGTAAAAGGATCTGAGGATATCTTTAACGATTCAGACATGCCGGGCTTAAACATCGAAGACCCGAAATGGAGATTTGGAGAAGCGAAACTTCTTTCCTCCGGCGGAAAATGGTTTATGCATATTTCAGTAACAGCAAAGCTTCCGGTAACTGAAAACGAAGACATTTCAAATATTGCCGGGCTTGACCGTGGGCTTGTCAATATCGTTACCGCTGCCGACCAGAGCGGTCTGGCCGCACGGTACAGCGGCGATGACGCAAGAAAGATCCGGGCAAGATACAATAGGACCCGAGCCTCACTCCAGAAAAAAGGAACTCGCGGGGCAAAACGTATATTAAAGAGATTATCCGGCAGAGAGAACGGCTATATGAACGATGTGAATCATTGTCTCACCAAGGCACTCTGCGAAAACTATCCGAAAGATACACTATTTGTGCTTGAAGACCTTACCGGAGTATCTTTTGAAGAACGCAACTTCCACTCTAAGGAACAGACAAATGAGCTGCGGTCATGGGCGTTCTATGATTTTGGGGAAAAATTAAAATACAAGGCGGCTTTAAGGGGACAGCAGGTGATTGAAGCTGATGCATACAAAACATCACAGAGATGCCCTCACTGTGGAAGATATGATAAAGCAGCCAGGCATCGTGATACACATGAATATATATGCCCGGAATGTGGGCACATAGAAAATGACGATGAAGTCGGGGCATTAAATTTAATGTTTCTTGGTGCTGAGTATCTGAAAGGCGATAATACCCCATCTTTTACAAAGATGGAGCCAAGTGGTAAGAAGCGGAAGGCTAAGGCAGCAAAGAAGAATGCGGAGAATACGATAGCAGAAAATGCTTTTGTATTAATCCGATAAAACATCGTTTAAACTGATTTAATTTTTACAATGGGGGCATGGTATGGTGTACCTTAAGGTTTGACAGCCTGACCGTAAGCTGTACCTGTCAAGTGTCCCGAAACCGCGGCGACCCTGAAGGATTTCCAGGTACTGTTGTGGGAGCAGAGATGGCATCTGGCCTGAATGCGGACGAACCACAATGCCAGCGGTAAGCCCAGCCTTGAGGGTTGTGCTGGTTTGAGATATCTACCTTCGGTGGGTATTACAAGCCACATACCCTTGGGTGTGTGGTATTTTGACGAGAAAAACATTGGAGGAGGACTTTGATGTTGCTCCGGAAGATTCTCAGCAGCTTGCAGAGCAAGCATATGACAGGTATTGCGAAGGCAATGGTGAAACGGAATATGAATGTATCGAAGCGGTATATTCTGAAAGCGGAGAGGATGAAGAAAAGCTGATACGTCCGGCCACCTGCCAGGAATGTTTCCACTGCATTAGTTTCCACGGTATTAATGAAAAATACTGTGAGTACATCCATGAATATCTGAACGACTTCTCCTACTGCGATCATATTTGCTCAGATATGATCTATGAGGTGTTTGTATCTGGAAAATCAAAAGGCCTGTGGTATGTGGAAGGCTATGATACAGACGAAGAGCTTGCTTTGGCTTTCTGTGAAGAATTCGGATGCGCCTCCGCGGATAAGATCCGTCTGGAGTGTATGGCAGAAGAATAACTATTTTCGGCTTAGCAAATAGAAGTGAGTGTGTTTTTTAACTTTTTTTTATCCGCGGAAAACCTTGTGGTGCCGCGGATATTTTTGTACTTAAAAACAGGTAAGCCAGCTGGACAATATTAAGCTGATACATAACCGCCAAAGTAATTAAAGAAAAGTATTGTTTTTGGGTTTTGCTTTTAATATTTCCAAGAGGAAAGCTAAAAAAGGCTGCTGTTCGGCAACCTTTTTTAAAAAGTTTTCTTAAAAAGTGAATTCAAATTTACTTTTCAAGAAATAATAGCTCTGTAATGCATCTTAGAATTTGAAATCAAAGTCAAACTTGTCTGCTTTCTTTTCGTCAAATTTTTTGATAAATTCACTTTCGCATTTGTCGATCTCGTTTCTTAAGTAAGTGAAGATCTTCTCTACATCCTCCCTGGAATAATCAATTCCTCTTTTTTCCGGGATCTTTTTCATCTGGAAAAGCTGCTGCCCGATCATCTTCATCCTGTTAGAAGTCAGTTCTCTGAATTTGCTGACTGTCTCCGCAGTAGGAGTTTCCTCTGTACTGTCTGTTACTTCCCCGGCTGTTTCCTCAGTTCCTTCAATCTCTACAGGCTCCATTTCTTCTGGTTCGTTTATGAAATCGCTCATATTTTTAAATCCTTTCTGTATTTTTTCAGCATTAACTGCTGACATTAATATGATGAAAAATAATTTTTGTCATATTACGGATGCCGATAAGAATGAAATCATTCTGCTTATGCAGGAACAAAAGATTCCCTGTCAGGAAAACCTGTAAGGTCTGCGGCCTGATGAAAGATGAAAGATCTGAATGGGGAAACCCGGCTGTAAGGTCATCCGGCATATGCCGGAGAGGTCGTGGTGTTTTATGAAGTAAGACGGTTTCTTTTGCTCTTTGTTTTTTCGGCTTCTTTCTGCACAATTGGTGGATGAGAGCGGAACGTGCGAAGGCGTTGGTACTGCAGGCCGGATACGCCGGGTAGTCGAAAGGTACCAAATGGTGAGATGAAAGCTGTTGTATTCGAATAAAAAACGACTACAGAAAGAAGGAAAAAGCAGCATAGATGTGCTGCTTTTTTCGCACAGAAATATCTATGAGCTGATTTATCATACTATAACTGTAGTTAACTGAGAGGAGGATATATATGATCGGAAAAATAATGATCCTGTCCGCATTTGTTGTTTTGGGGTTTGTCGACTGCTGCCTTATGGTTTCGGCATCCCGATATGACAGAAAACAGACAGAGAAAACAGGAGGGTTTTATTGTGAACAAAAAAGAGATTGCGGAGATTAAGAAACAGTATAAGCCGGAGTACAGCTGCATTGGTAAGATAGCTGGATGCTATGTTGATAAGGATAAGAACAAGGTATTAAGTTTTAATATTTCCCCATTTGAACTGCCGGAAGAGGAACTGGAAAAGTATTTCGATATCCTGAAAAGTTCCCTGACCGGAAAGATCGGCGGAAAGCTGTTCAATATGGAGTTTCCGTTAAAGCAGGAAGCAGAAGGCGGGACTCAGGATGCGTTTTGTAAGCTTTTGAACAGCAAGATGGATGAAGGGCTTCTGGATGCCTTCTATGACAGGGTAATGGAAACTTATGACAATCCGGAAAGCTACCTGATCCTGGCGGCAGAAGGAACCTATGATATTCCGGGAAAGGGCATGGATGAAGATACGATCCCGGATGCATCTGAAGAGGTATATCATTTCCTTCATATCTGTTTCTGTCCTGCAAAGTTTGATAAACCGGAACTTTGCTATGATCCGGAAAAGAGCTGCATCTCCGACAGGAAAAAAGGCTGGGTGATAGGCAAACCAGATAACGGGATCTTATTCCCGGCATTTAATGACAGGGGTACAGATCTTCATGCTGCGCTGTATTACGGGAAATCCTGTAAATGCCTCCGCAGGGATTTTGCAAGGGAACTGACCGGATGCCTGCTTCCGTTAAATTCAGAAGAACAGTTAAGTTCCTTTAAGGAAATGGCGGAGAAATTAAACTGTGATTACGACCAGGCAGAGAAGATCCAGACCATGCTTTTTGACATTGCAGGGTCAAATGCAGACAGTGTGATGCCTGCTTCCGTTAATAAAAAAGAGATGATGGCGTTACTCAGTGACTGTGGGATATCGGATACGGAGGATGCCGCGGATGTGTTTGATTCCACTGTGGGAGAGGACGGGGCGCTTGTACTGGAGAATATCCTTCCGAAGAAAGTACATATTGAAACCGCAGGGGTATCCATTGAGGTAGATCCGGAAAGAGCGCAGATCGTCAAACGCCAGAAAATCGATGGAAGGGAATATCTGATGATCCCGATCGAGACTGGAACAGAAGTCTGCGGAGTATCTGTGAAAAAATACAAATAAGAAAGAACGGGCCGGGATTGATTCTGGCCCGTACCGTTGAGGATTAGAGGAGTCCGCGGAGTCGGATAAGATCAGGTTCGTATTAAGAAAATAATTTTGGAGGTATTTGTATGGAAGATCGATGTGTCTGCTGCGGAGAGATCATTCCGGAAGGAAGCGGGATGGTATGCAAAATATGTGAGGAGCGTATCCTCCATGAAGAAAAGAGCGAAAAGCCTCCCGAAAAAGAAAGCGGGTTTAAAAAAATCTTAAAGCGTTTCCGCAGATAAGAGCTGTGCCAAGCAGCTCTTTTTTTTGTAGCACGAAGGAGCATTTTTCGGTCATATTATCGGCGCAAAAAAAAATCAGAAAGGAGATATTATGAGGTTTAAAAGAATTTTTTTATGCGCGGTAATGGCAGGATGCTTAAGTGTGCCCGTCTCTGCGGAGCCACTGCCTACAGTCGAACTTATATCTGTCATGGATGCAGTGAAACCGGCGATACCAAAAGAGACAGGATATGCGGTGGTAAACCTTAATATCCGTAAAAGCCCTGATAAGAACAGCGAAATTGCAGGGAAGTACAAAAAGGGAGAAAAGGTCAATATCCTCAGCGATGACGGGACATGGGCACGTACGGACATGGGATATGTCTGGGGAGGCTATTTGGCAAAAGAATATAAATGTGACCTGTCAATAAGGAGTGATTCAGAGGAAGCTTCCCGCTATGTCGGATATGTATATGATATGTATAACAACATGGAGGCAAAGTATTTAAAGTATCTGGAGCCGTATGATATCTGTGTCTGCGATAATCCGAGACAGTCCTATGACGGGACACTGTCTGAAAATACCATCACGGATGGACTGACGCATTTGAGCAAGGGGAATGGTGTCTGTGAAAGGCTGTTGTTTTTAAGAGCTAATAAGGAAGGACTCAGCCAGGCTGTTTACCATGAACTGGGGCATATCATAGACTTTAACGACTTTAATTCGGATTCATTTATGTCGGACAGCCAGACGGTTGTAGACTCCATGGAAGCTGAGATGCCTGCACTGAAGGAGAAGTACCATATATCCGACCAGAACACATCGACAAGAATGGAATACTTCGCAGAAGCTTTCCGGCTGAGCTTCAGTGATCCGGATGGGCTGCGTGAAACGGCACCGCATATAGCCTCTTATATGGAAAACATGAAAGCACAAATTTAATTTTTTCATCATATTAAGGGTGCCGGTAAAAACCGGAACACTTTTTTCTTTTTCATACTTGGTCCTGGCGGGTGATCCTGCCGGGACATCCTCTTTTAAAAAGTGAATTCGAATTCACTTTTTTTGTTTTCCCTGTCAAAGTCCATATTAGTAAAAAAATGAAGGGAGAAATTTTTTATGGAAACATTAATGGATACCGCGGTATTATCACGCAGCTGGGTGAGGGTGAGCAGGAGCTGGGAAAGCTGGGTAAACGGATTGCTCAGGACACAGACCGTTGCAGATGAAGAGGTGCTTTGTGCGACTCTCAGAAACGGGAGAGCGTTTAAGCTATATGTGAACACCTCCTGTTCCAGCCCTATAATGAAAGGGGAACTTCTGGTTGATGGAAAGGTAATCAGCCGTCTGGTACGGACAGCTGCATCCCTTTTGACCGAGTGGGTGTTTGAAGCAGAAGACATCTTTACGGTAGAGATATCCTTAGCAAGCGGGGATCTGGACCACAGGGTGAAGCTGTTATCCGAAACGGATCAATGTTTTGCCACCCTTACGGCACCGGATACGTTTTCCAGAAACTTTATCGTGTCTGTTTTAAAGAATGCAGTTAAGCAGATGAAGGATGACGGAATAAGCAGTCCGGAATGCCTGCTGCGGAGGGTATGTCTGGAATATGGATGGACATATCAGGTGACATGCCCGGAGATCACGCTGAAGCTATGATCCTTAAAAAAAGAAGCCTTCCAAATACTGGAAAGCTTCTTTTTGTTTACCTTGTTGTATTGCTTATCTTACTGTGATGATACAGCTTAAAGTTTTAGTATAGTATTTTACGGAAATCTTTGCAGTTCCAGGGCTTACGGCTGTAACGTTTCCTTCGCTGTCTACAGTGGCAACATCCGGATTGGATGAGGACCATTTGATCACCTTTCCGTAATATGCCTTATCCATATCAGATAATTTTTTAGAGCAGCTTAAAACAGAGCCGGATTCGTCCCTGATCAGGATCTTTACTTCGTTTCCTGCCGGGAGTGTTTTGGCTTTTAAGTTCAACTGTGGCTTAAACTCAATGGCAGGATATACCTTGCTAGCCCCTTTCTTTTTGCATACACTGCAGGATTCCTGGACAAGTGCAGTCCTGGATGTTGTTGCTCTGCGGACGATCTTGTAGGTGAACTTATGACCGGATGCTTCGATCACTTCTTCGGAGCCGCGCTTCTTCGTACCGCAGTTGACACATTTCTCATAAGATACCCCGTCTTTGTCACAGGTTGCCTTTTTGGATACAACGGTTTCCCATTCGTGTCCTGTAGCCGGGATGGTGATCATATCAAGGTCTTTCCCGCATTCTATGCATCTGAGTGCTTCAAGGCCGTTTTTGGTACAGGTGGCATCCCGTAAGATCACTTCTTCGGTATCCTCATGGCTGCATTCAATATCCTTGACTGTGATATCGCAGGTAAATTTCTGTCCTTTGTAAAGAGCGGTTACGGTAGCTTCTCCTGTACGCAATGCCTTGACCAGGCCATTTCTGTTAACGGTCACAACTGCCCGGTTGGAAGATGACCATGTCACCTTTTTGTTTGTCGGGCTTAATGTGAGCTGGAGTGTGCTGCCGATCGTCAGCTCCGCAGAGTCCTGGCTCAGGGCAGTGGCATCCTCAAGTTTTGGAAGAGTGTTGTATTCCAGTGTTTTTGTACAGTTCTTGCAGTAAGTACGTTCCTGTCCGACGGAAGTAAGTGTCGGGGCTTTTGTTACTTCTGTAACATATTCATGCTTTGTTTTTGGCAGAGTCTTTTCACTGATCAATGTCCCGCATTTTTTGCAGGTAACAGTAATGGAGCCTTTGGATGTACAGGTTGCTGGGATCGTATCCGTTTGCTTATAGGTATGTGCGCATTTCTTTGTCAGTTTTGGCAAAGATGTCTTTTTGATCGTTTTCTGGCAGACAACACAATAAGTCTCGGCCACTCCTGTATGTGTGGTAGTTGCTTTCCTGACGGTCCTTGTTTTCACGGAATGGGCAACTTTGGGAAGTTTGATCGTATCTGTGATCTTTCCGCATGTCTGGCATTTACGGATCTCGGTCCCTGTGGCTGTACAGGTTGGCTGTTTGGTGATGTAGGTTTCCAGGATGTGCTCATGGGCGGCTGCCTGTACGGATACAGGGGATGTGAGTGTGGAGCCCGGCATAGCAAGAAGTGCCATGGCGGAAAGCCCGACGCTTAACATTAACTTTTTGAAATTCATTTTGATTCCTCCTTTTTTAGTTTTCAACTTAATGTGCTGAAAAAAAGAAAAAATGTGCGCATTCTTTATTTTGTCAGAAAATCAGCATATTATGGAAAACCCCAAAAAGAGGAGGAATCATATGCAGAAGATATATGTTTTGGATACAAATGTTTTACTGTGTGATCCGGCTTCCATACTTTCTTTTGCGGACAGGGACGTTGTGATCCCCATGACTGTGATCGAAGAGCTGGATAAAAAAAAGAACGAAACCGGAGAACTGGGTTATCATGCAAGGAAAGTATTCCGCGTCCTGTCGGATATCCGTAAAAAGGGCAGTTTATGGAAAGGAGTGGAAATGGAGCAGGGAGGAAAAGTTTCTGTGAAATATTTATCGGTACAGGATATCCTTGCCCATGCATCGGACTTCGGTCCCTGTGTTTCTGATCTGTCAAAGAATGACAACCTGATCCTTTGTACTGCCATCCAGGTAAAGCTTGAGAATCCGTTGGCGGAAGTTGCCCTGGTAACAAACGATGTAGGGATGCAGGTTGTTGCGGATATGATCCCGTTAAAGACGGAGTATTATCGAAAAAACAGGTTGAAAGACAAAGATCTGGTATACACCGGCAGGACAAAGATCTGGCTGAAAAGTGAGGAAAAATTATGGGAGAGTACAATCCTTGATAATGGGGCTCCGGTAGAAAAGCTTTTCAGTCTTGCGCAGGAAGAAGTTGCTCTGGAAGAGAACCAGTTCCTGGAGCTTATCAGTCCCAGTGGGGAAGTGACTCTGGCAAGATACTTTGAGGGCCGGATATATCCGTTGTATCAGGCAGACAAGAAACCGTTTGGAGTAAATTACCGGAACTGCGGACAGGCATTTGTTATGGAAAGCCTTTTGATGGATGCAGAGTCTGCTCCGTTTGTTTTTGTCAAAAGTCCGGCAGGAACCGGGAAAACGTTCCTTGCCCTTGCCTGTGCCCTGGAGCAGACAGTAGATCTGAATGTTTACCGAAATATCCTCTATACCCGGTGCAATGTACGGTTTGACAGTGAGGAACTGGGAGCCCTGCCGGGAACAGAGTTGGAGAAGATGTCTCCTTTGGTACGTCCTGCCATGGACAATCTTGAACACCTTGCAGAACTTCGGTTTCATAGGTCTTTCCTGACAGACAATGATGTGCCGGAGCGGATCTCGGAATACGGACAATATCTGATCGATAAGGATATCCTGCGGATAGAGTCCATGTCTTTCATGCGAGGCAGGAGTCTGGACAATGTATTCCTTATCATTGACGAAGCCCAGAACTGCAGTATCTCCCAGATCCGTGGTATCCTGACCAGAGCCGGAAGCAATACAAAGATCGTGCTTCTGGGAGATCCGGATCAGATTGATTCCCGGTATCTGGACAAATACAATAACGGGTTGTGTTTTGCTGCGGAGAGATTCCGCGGAAGCAAGCTTGCTATGCAGGTCACTCTGTCAGAAGAGGAGTGTGTAAGATCAGCAGCTACGAAAGAGGCTGCGGAGAGATTGAAATGATGAAAAAAGGAGGTGGTTTTTACCACCTCCCTATTTGGTTGCTTATAAGAAATCTTCTGGTTTAATGTCGTATTCTTTATAGAGTTTATTGCGGAAGTTGCTGTCAGTAGCAGCTTTTCCAACCTCAGCACTTCGACCGCTCATGATGAGGCGGTTAATCAGTGCCCCTAACATTAATTGTCCTGCTAATAGTCCAGAAGTGAAGCCTTCTTTATAACCTTTCTTGTATTGTAACATTTTTTTTGTAAATCTACAACTTTATTTGACGATGTTTGTTGCTATGGAGGGCGACTGAAAATCATTTTTGCTAGGGCAGAAGAAATTGTGATTCATGAGTTGAATAAACAAATTAAAAATACAGCAGGAAGTCATATACAGATTTCCTGCTGTTGTATTATATAGGCGTTTATATACTGCCTAGAACAAGCAATATGTTAGTCTTTCAGTTCCCGTTCTATCTCTTCAATAGTAGGCATGGAACTTTTATAGTCATCAGGAATCAGATTATTAAGTTCATATTCGGAAATTCCAACAGGAACGTTTACTGCACTGGTAGCATATTGAGCCAGAACATTATCTTTTGTTTTGCATATAAGCAAGCCAATTGTAGGATTATCATTATCTGCTCGTAGTATTCCGTCTGTTGCTGCAATGTAGGTTCCTAATTGTCCCATATCTCCGGGATCAAATGCCCTTGTCTTGATTTCAATTACAACATAACAGTGCTTTTGTATGTTGTAGAACAGCATATCAATAAATTGTTCAGTATCTCCGACAAGAAGTCGGTATTCTCTACCGACAAAAGCAAATCCACGACCTAATTCAAGAAGAAATTTTTGGATATTATCCATGAGTGCATCTTTCAATTCTTTTTCATCATACCCTTCTCTGAGAGTAAGAAAATCAAAATTATATGGGTCTTTTGTGATTTCTCTGGCAAGATCGCTCCCAATATCAGGAAGCAGCTTTTCAAAATTTGTAATGGCTTTGCCTTCTCTTTCATATAAGTTTGTATCGAGAAAGTTTAAAAGGACGGCTCTTGACCAGTTGTTTTCATATGTCTTTTTAACAAAAAACAAAGCTTTATCCAAATTCCCCTTACATTTATTAATTATCTGAATATGATGTCCCCACGGAATCATAAAAATAGAATCATCAACAGCTTGTTGACATATTTGTGCTTCTGAATCGTCAACAAGTTGTTGACGATTTGAATTATTGTATAAATCGTAAAAATATTTCATATATTTTAAATTAGTTACAGAAAATGATTTTACATCAGGTAGAGCATCCTGCAAATCAAGACTAAGATTTTTGAAAAAAGATTTTCCGTATTTGATTTCATTGTAATTCTCTGATATATCATGCCCAATAGACCAGTAAAATAACAGCATTTCTCTATTAACTTTTGTTGCAGCTTTTATCTGACTGTTGCGGAATCTTAAAGAAACTTCTTTAATCCATTTTGAATATTCTGCATTAGTTTTAATGATTTCACTCATTGGGGTAAACCTCCTGAACTTATTCATCATCTGAATATCTTGTATTGTACTATTTTTTTTGTAAATATACAACTTTATTTGATGACGTTTATAGCTATGGAGGACGGCTGAAAATTATTTTTTCTACTCAAGCATTTTTCCCCGTTCGTGTTTTGCGCTGATAAAATAAGAAACCTTCCGTTGGTGAGATTCCATGGGAAGGTTTCTTGCAATAAGAGAAAAGAGGAGAGGGGATCTTGGTTTTTGTCACGGGTGGTTCGCGGCCAGTTGAAGCTATCTTCTTGTGTAGGTGTCGGCTTTATTGTTTGGTATCGTACAGGAGTTTCCGTCGGACGTATAAGCGGTGCCGTTGGAGGAGTACCAGGTGCCGGATGGGAGATTGTATTCTGAGCCGACAAAGGCAAATTTCTCCCCAAGGGACAAATGAGTAAGGGTGGAGCAATCCTTAAACATTGCGTTCATATTGGTAACTTTACTGGTATCAATAAGAGACAGGTCCAAGGCGGTCAGTCCGCTACAATTATAGAACATCCAACTCATATTCGTTACTTTCTGTGTATCCAGAGGAGACAGATCTAAAGCTGTCAGTCCGCTACAATTATAGAACATATCACTCATATCCGTTACATTCTGGGTATTTAGAGGAGTAAGGTTCAGAGATGTGAGTTTTTCGCAGAGACCAAACATACCGGACATATTTGTTACTTTATTGGTATTAAAATGATTAAGATTTAGGCTGGTCAGACTTGTACATGCATAAAACATACTGTTCATATCGACAACTTCATTTGTATTAAAAGAATCAAGATTTAAACTTTCCAATGAAGTACAAGCAAAAAACATAGATTTCATTTTAGTTACATTTGAGGTATTTAGCGATCTAAGGTCCAGATTAACAAGGCTACTACAACCAGAAAACATATTTGACATATCCGTTACATTTGAGGTATCTACAGGGAATTTAATATACGTAAGATTTGAACACCTGTTAAACATATAACTCATGTCAAGGTTTTTACTCATATCTATAGGACTTAAATCCAAATTAATTAAACTACTACAACCTTGAAACATACTTGACATAAAAAGGCAATTACTTGAGTCCAGATTATTTAGTTCGATCTCTATCAGCTTTGATTTATTATAGAAAAGATATGGACATACATTAGGAAGAACAACTTTTTGACCCGAAATTTGAGTTGATACTTTCATAACAGTTCCTTCCATCCATGCAACGACTCCGCCATCTCCATCAGCATCTACATCAATTAATGTCGCAGAAGCAGGCATAGCTTCATCTGTAAAGACAACTTTTGTAGCTGTATCAGGAATCAAATTATTAAAATACTGTTTCCCAGAAGTAGTGTTTGTATCTTTTATTACGAACGTTTTTGTCTTTGCATACAGATCTAAGTCAGAGAAAATCCCGGATAAAGGCAATCCATTATTATCTGTTTCAATTTTTGAAGTACATTGAGAATCTAAGTACCATGTAACAGCAGTATTTCCAGGAAGTTCATATTTTCCGGACACAATTTTTCCAGAACCATTTACAACAATCTCATTTTCCGAGCTTCCATCTGCGAAAGTCAGCCCATTTCCATGATAAGTAATGGTATAACCCAGTGGATTTTTGCCTGGTTTAGACGTGCTGATGGAAATATCCGGTACCGGCCGTTCGTCATTAGACATACTATCATCCCATGTTTTAGTAACAGTTACTACTCCGGATGTCTTGGAATCTTTAAAATCATATACTTTCCCGGAATCACTGCTTTTCTGAGATCCCGTTTCCGCAGCCACATCATTCGTATTACTTACTTTCGAAAATTCTATCGGGGGGGGTACTACCAGAATTAGTAATATCCGCGGAGACTGGCACTGCTGCCAGAAGAGAGAGTCCCAGGATCATGCCTGAGAACCAGGTTTTTAAGTTACGCAATTTCATAATACAGTCCTCCTTGAGATTTATTATTTGTCCGTAATATGACAAAATTTGCTTTTCCATTAATGTCAATTGTTATACATTTGCGGCGAAAACCCCGATGCTTGCGTCGGGGATGAAAGCCGCATAAATAAAGTTAAAAGTATCTTTTTCTTTACTGCCCCGAAAAAAAAGGGCTTTTTTTTCGTATGAAAATCTTTCCTTCCAAAAACATGGTATCCTGTGTCAAAGATCAATGAAACGGAGGAAAGAAGCCATGCAGGAGAAGATCCCGGACCTGAAACAATTCCGCAAAGAGTCAAACCGCCATGTACTGGTACTGGAAGCGCAGGTCTCCGAACAGGATAAATATAAACTGATCCATCTGTCCAACAACGTCCTACGGACTGCTGGAAATGACCTGACCGGCGTGATGAAGAAAAACTATGACCAGCTGGTCCGCACAAAGAGATACCGGCACCTGCAGTCCCTGTATGGAAAGGCAAAAAAAGCCAAACGTGATAAAGAATTGAAGGCTGTCGGTGCCGAAATGAAGCAGATGCAGGAGGAATATCACGTGACTTGGGAGTTCTGCCGCCAGTCCATGATAAGGATAAATAAGCAGTACCATCTCAATTCCATCTTTGCCCTGACACAGGCAGAGGATGTCTGGAAGGGCGTGGAGGCCTGTCTGTACAGGGAAGGAAAGACCCTCCATTTCAGGAAATACGGGGATCATCCGGAGATCCGGGCAAAACAGGCCGTACGCGGGATCATCGTCCGTTTGGACGGCGGCAGCCTGAGTTTCAGGATCGGGGACATCACGCTCTTTCCCATCATCAATAAGCCCAGGCATACAAAGACAAGATGCGGGCATGATACCGGCGTAAAAGAGGCCCATGATCTCTTTGCTGAGGAAGAGATCGCAGCGGTATGCCATTATCTGGAAGACCCAGAAACAGCCGACCGTGCTGCACTGGAACTGTTCCGTAAAAAAGGGGAACTCATGGACACTTACCGTCCCTGCTATGCGTCCCTTTGTTTTAAAGAGATCCGCGGCAGGGTGCGCGTGTTCATCCACCTCACCATTGAGGGCCTGCCAAAAACCAAACGCCGGAAAGATGGAAGCCGCCGTCACCAGCTGGGCAGGGGTGTGGTTGGCTGCGACATCGGGCCGCAGACCATCGCCTGTACTTCCAAAAAGGAAGTCATCTTAAAGAACCTGGCAGAGCGGGGCATGTCGATCAAAAATAGGGAGCAGAAGGAAGCTGCCATCCAGAGGAAGATGGCCCGTTCCAGACGGGCCATGAACCCGGAAAATTACAGGGAGGACGGCACCATCCGAAAAGGGAAAAAGACCTGGAAGAAGTCCAGGCGGTACCGGAAACTCCAGAAGCAGTACCGCAATCTGAGCAGGATCGCTGCCGAGAACCGGCATTTTGCCATCAATGAGGACGTGAACCATATCCGGGAGCTTGGGAATGTGTTCGTGACAGAACCCGGCAACGCAAAGAAGATGCAGAAGCGGGCAAAGAAGACGGAGCGCCAGGAGGAGCTGTCTGAAGTAAAGCAGAAAGACGGCACCGTCAAGATGATCCATAAGTACAAACGGAAAAAACGCCACGGACGATCCATCCAAAACCGGTGCCCGGGATATTTCCAGGCTCAGGTAAAGGCGAAGTTCGAGCGTTCCGGAGGAGTATATATCGAAGTCCCCTTTGACTATCGGGCAAGCCAGTACGACCATACCTGTGGCAGCTATATCAAAAAGCTCCTGTCACAGAGGATGTACTGCCTGTCCGACGGCACCAGGGTGCAGAGGGACTGGTATTCCTCTTTTCTTTTGTTCTGTATCGGGCACAGCCTGGACAAGATCAGCAGATATAAATGTAAGACTTATTTTGAGGCCATGTACCGGATGTACCTGGCACTGGAGCAGTATATCATTGAGAACCATATCAGGGTCATGAACAGCGGGATCAAAGCCGCCTGACTATAGACTGCGAGGGAGGACTGACTATGCCTTCCGCATGTTGAAAGAAACATGGAATGCGTCCGCTAATACAGCCGTCCCCCCGGATGGTTTTGGGCGCAAAGTGACGATGCTCTGGCAGAGAACTCTCTTCCAAAGCCCCTGCGGTGTACGGGGAGAGCCAGAATGCCACCATAAGAACCCTCGCTGCTTGCGGCGAGGAGTAGTCAGTCATATTCTCAGTAATCAAAAAAAGAAAGGAGAATAAGAAAAAATGAATAAGATTAAACTGCTAAAGAGGAGATAAGACTATGATTACAAGAGAAGAAAAAGAGCATATGAAAAAAACAAGGAAAGATTATTTTATTCGTGATTGAAATGCTGCTAAACTTCCTGTATGATCATATGTATCCCTATCCTGGTGTAAAATGTATAAGAAATAAAAGCAAAGGAGAAACAATTATGAATGATATGCAATTTGCCAAATATTCGTGTGACATAAGGGAAATCCTTGGAAACATGACAGAGAAAGATCAGTTCGCAAACCTTGTGAGAAATGCTGTCGCTTATGCAATATCAAACAGTAGTAGTCAAACTAATTGGATAGCGCGAGAGCTATTTATAGATGTGATTCCGGAAGAATTAATATCAGAAATATTCGATAAATAGTCTTTAATTGTAGAAAGAGAAATGCGTTCTTGATGGTTTCATCGAAAAACAAAGGAGAAAAATATAAGTAGTATTCGAAAAATGATTTTAGAATCGCGTTGATACCGGATATGAATGGCAGGTTTGGGATGTTGTTTAGTTTTCAGAATAACCATAGTTTCCCAAAAACATGTATGCTTATCAGGCAGTTTATATACTTATTGTGAATCTATTTTTATCCGCGGATACTCAGATACAGAGGAAATTACTGTATTTGAGTGTCTGCGGATTTTTATTTCTTGAGACAGCTTCTTTTTTTTATTAATAGTATCCCGTATTCATATTTTTGGTGTAATTAAAAAACGAAAGGAGAATATAAACAATGGAAAAACTGAAATTACTAAAAGGAGAAGTAGAGAAGATTCTTCAGGAAAATCATACTTCGAAAGAAAACAGACTTGCTTTTGCTAATGGCGTAATTTATGCTCTCGCAAATGTAACAACAGGTCTTAAAGGTAAGGAGAGGTTTCTTGGAGATTACACGGAAGGTATCTTGCATGCCACGTATGTTCTGTATGAAAAAAAGATGTCTCTGGAAAAGTAGAAGAGTACATTCTTGTCTATACGACAAATACAGACTGCGGATACAGGGTAGATCGATGTTCTTCTCGGGAAGAAGCCGAAGAGCATATGGCGCAGTAGGCACTGGAAGAAATGAGTGAAACCAAAAAAGAATTCGGATATATGTCAACCTTGGTGTCATATGGAGGTTCTGAGACACATGTGGTCTTTAGAGAAAATGCAGATGATGAACTTCCTTCGGATGAGGTTTCACAGTACCGAATTTACAAAATCTGAAAATAAAGGAGAAACTTATGGAAGAAAACAAAACAAAAGAACTTATTAATGTGTTTTCTAATACATATGAACTTATTCGTCAGGCAGCGCATATTCTGGATCATGAGTCTATGACAAAAGTGTGTCAGCATGATGAGGATTTTCAAAATCGTGTTTTAGATCTCATCGTTGGCATTTGTCGCACTCGTGCATATACTGAGGTAGAATTTCAGGATTGGTCTCAATATGAAGAAGGGAAATCCTCTAATGGGGGCTGCTATATGTTCAGTGAGCACTATTATTACAGCGAGCAGTCAGATCTTTGGCATAAAGAATATGAAACATCCGCGGATTTTGAGTATTGTCCTGTATGTGGACGTTTTGAAAATCATATGAAGTATAACGAGGATGAGTCATTTGCAGGATATTCTTGTGGCAGATATACAGTGATTTCAGCAGCTAAACTGATTAATATTGTAATTCAGTTTATGCTTGATTACAAAGATGATGAAAAACATATGATGATAGTTAAGTAGGAGGAAAATAACTTATGAAGATTACAAGAGACGGAAAAGAAATTGAATTAACAGCAGAAGAACTGGAAGAGGCTCATGCAGAATTTGTTACCAATTTCATGAGAATGACACTGGAAACTGACTTTGGTGTTTCGCCAGAAGATTCCCAGGATCTTGCGGAGCAGGCGTATGACAGATATTGCGAAGGAAACGGAGAAACGGAGTACGAGTGCATCGAAGCCGTATATTCTGAAAGCAATGATCTGGATGATGGCACCATGATCCGCCCGGCATACTGCGGAAAATGCTATTCCCATGTGAATGGTCATTACTGTGAGGAGAGACATGAATATATAAGCGAAGACTCCTGTTGCGATCATGTACATTCAGATGTTGTCTTTAAGGTATATACCTGCGGCGAATTTAAGGGATATTACTACATCGACGGATTTAAGACACAAGCGGATGCTCTTTTGGCTCTTTGCGAGATGTTCGGTTGCGGATGCGTAGACGATGTTAGAGTGGAAGCAACAGTAGAAGAGTAATCAGTTTTTCTTATATCCGCGGATACCCCAAATACAGCGATTCAGGCTGTGCGGGTGTCCGCGGATTTTTTGTTACTTTGAACTTGTCAGCTTTCTTTTCATCGAATTTCTTGATAAACTCGCTTTCGCATTTGTCGATTTCACCTCTTAAATAGATGAAGATTTTTTCGACATCTTCTCTGGAGTAATCAATTCCTCTTTTTCCCGGAATTTTTTTCATCTGGAAGAGCTGCTGGCCGATGGCACTCATTCTCGCAGCAGTAAGTTCTCTGAATTTGCTGATTGCTTCAGCAGGAATAAGCGTTCTTTTCTCTATGAACGTTTCTCCTGCTTGAGAAATTGTGAATTTGTAATAATCCTTATCACGATAATACCGGTCGTCAGCTTTGCGTCTCATGGTTCCCTTTACCCATGTATTAAGGGAAAGATTATCCGCGGTCGTCCAATCGTCGTTCGGTTCGCTTTCCTGCACCATGGCTGCATTTGCCGGGGTAGTAGGATTAAAGACAAATGTGCAAAGAGACATCACTAATCCTGAGAATATAATCCTCTTTAATTTTGTAAAACTTTTTCTTATCATCTTTTTCTCCTTTGTTTTGTAAGCAGGTTGATTTGTTCATTTGTACGAAAAATACGTTTAACTAAAGCATACAGCTTCTAATTTAGAGAGATGTTAATGTACAAAATGGGCTGTATTTTATCTGTCCAGGGTAACATCCCTTGACTCATACATCTGTTTGGCAGCTTCATAATCCTGATCCATTTTCTCTGCAAACTCTGGCATTTCGTCTTTCATGTAGGACATAACCTGGTTCCGGTAGGTGTTCTCCTCAACGATTTCTTTTAACCTTTCCACCTTGTGTAAGTCCTGTAGCGTCTTTTTGCTTTTTTCTTCTAACTTCAGGTATTTTGTATTCATTTCTCCGCAGAGCTTGTCCATCTCCACGTATTTTTTCTCCAGCTTTCCAACCTGATCGGAGAGTTCCTGATTTTTGCGTCTTAATTTTACTTCCTCCTCCTTGAACTCAGCCCTCTGAGAGGAAACGATGTTCATGGCTGCTTTCTTGGCCCGTTCGTTCTGCTCGTCTAACTCCTGGCGCATTTTTGTTTCCTTGTTCAGCATCTCGCGGAGGGAAGCGGCACGTTCCTCCTGGATCAGGGACAGGATCCTCTCCCTGAAGGAGTTGGCAGACTCACCCCGTTCAGGACGTGGAATGTCCATGGTCTGGTTTAGCTTGGTATAAAACTTTTTGATGTCCTGGTGTTTTGCGGAGGAACGCTCGATTCCTCTTTTCAGTCCATGTTCCTGCATGGCCTTTGCGTAGGAATCCTGCAGGCGGCGCAGGGCAGCGGCACCGTCAGTAAACCGGGAGGCACAGATCCTGCCTTCTTCATTTACGGGGATTACGAGAGAGTGGCAGTGGACATTTCCGTACTCGTCCCCATGGTACATGACGCTCAATACGCAGTTCCCGTTCTCAGGAGTCAGGTTGAACGTGTCTTTTAACCATTTCACATTGTCCTCCTGCCATTTCTCTACATCTACCTTTCCGGCATCCTCGTGGGAGAAGGTAGTGACGATCTCGTATGCCAGGACTGCATTACTCCGCAGCTTGTGGTCTTTGTAATACTCTAAAGACTCCATTTTCTGTTTGAACGCCTCATTGTAGTCGACCGGGTTTCCGTCTTTTCCTATAAGAGGGACAAGTTCCCTATTCATCCCGGACAGTTCCGGGACTGCATTGGGGACAGTGATCTCCCTGTAATTGTGTTTGTATTTGACCGCCATAACGTTCAAAGACTTGATCTTTTTTATATCCATAAAACAGTATCCCATAACGTTTTACTCCTTTTTATAATGTTTTTCTTTAATATGAACAGAAAGAGCAGGAATGAAAATCCGTATATACTTACGGGATTTTTTAAATGAAAGAGTTTTCAGAAAACAGGCTTAATAATCTGCTGTTCGGATAAAATTAGGTAAAAATGCCGTTTTCGGGCAGGAAGTAGGCTTAAAAATGATCTTCTACGGAGCCAGAGGAAGGGTTTTGAGGGTAAATTCCGTATATACTTACGGAATTTAAAATTTGGGAGAAAAAATGGCACTTTTAGAACAGAACAGGCTAAAAACGAGGAAAAAATGCAGATTCCGTATATACTTACGGATTTATTTTGGGTGTTTTGAGGTGTTTTGGTTGGAAGGTAAGGGATTTTTTGGAGGAAATCAAATTCCGTAATAAGTGTACGGAAACTAGACTTTGTTATTCTGCGGAAAAGTATTGTGAGACAATTTAGTTATGTCTTAGAAAGAGTTGTGGGAGTCATATTCTCCGCGGATATGCCTCGGATAAGAAAAAGACAGGATTGTTGTAATAAGTCTTTGGAACCAGGGGGTTATACCTTGGTGAGTTAAAGATAGAACAGGATTGTGTTATTTTGACCATACGCTTAATAAAATCCCTTCCGCGGATATGCTGCGGATAAAAAAATGGTGGGAAATAGAGGAAAATCTGGTGGTTGAAGCCCTCCGCGGATATGCCTCGGAGAGATATGGAAAGTTGATCCAGTGTGTAGAAAAGAAACCCTGCTAAAGCTCCTCCTCCGCGGAAAAGCCGTGGATATAAGAAAATCCTAAGAAAACCTTGTTAAAACGTGATTATCTGAAGAAAAGCTAAGGAAAGATGTGAGAAAGATCCAGTTGAAAGCAAAAAGTGATGTGAAAACCCTCCGCGGAAAAGCTGTGGAGAGTAATACTGCCGATGTGTGATAAATAGAATCAGTGTCATGTAAAGGTGTGATAAAAATAGAGAGAAAGATACCATGTTAAGGTGGGTAGAAATACTCCGCGGAGAAGCCCTGGGGAAGTGACACATTAAGGTGGAATAATATGGAAACAGATGGAGAGTATAGGTTACAAGTAAAGGTGGGTGTAAAAAATACCCTCCGCAGAGCAGGTGTCAGTGTGTGATGTGATGAAAAAGTGCCAGATAAAGGTGGGGACAGATGCAGCAGTAAAGCCACAGATAAAGGTGGGATAATATCCGCGGAGAATATAAAAAATAGTGTCATATAAAGGTGGAATGGTAGAAAAAGAATATGTGTCAGATAAAGGTGTGATGATAATCTGCGGAAAGAGTGCCATGTAAAGGTGGGGGGAAAGCTGTTTTATATGTATACCAGATAAAGGTGGGGTATCCGCGGAAAAGCAGGATTCCATGTTAAGCTGTAACAAAAAAAGCAGAGTAATATTCCATGTTAAGCTGTAACTAAAGAAGATAAAAAGTAACAGGTTAAGGTGTAACAGGGAAGCAGGGGTATTGATCCTCGGATATGCAATAAAAGTTCCATATTAAGGTGTGGTAGAAAACGCTATAGTGGTGACATATAAAGGTGTGATGATATCCGCAGCCCGGATAGAGTTATAGTGCCAGATAAAGGTGGAATGTGTAGCAGGGAAGCTGGGGATATTGATCCGCGGATATGTAATATAAGTTCCACATTAAGGTGTGGTAGAAAACGCTATAATGGTACCAGATTAAGTTGTGATGATATCCAAAGCCCCGATAGAGTTATAGTGCCAGATAAAGGTGGAATGTTTACCCGCGGAGAATTCAGTAGCAGTGTCAGGTAAAGGTGGGGCTGTTGGTCAAGGCTTGGTTTATCCGCGGATATCTGGAAATCCAGAAACTACATGTTAAGGTGGGGTGCTGGAAAGATGTGGGGTTACATATTAAGGTGGGATACTGGAAGGCCAGGGATTACACGTTAAGATGGGACAGAGGAGAATAGAGAGAATGTCAGGTATAAGGAGTTGGTCCCTATCCAGATGATATATCCATATCCGCAGCAGGATGGCAGTCTCTGGCCTAAGTCTTGAGGTCAGGTGACAGGTTAAAGTGGGGGTGTAATGATTTATCCGCGGAGAGAGGGGAAGGCGTGGGATTGTTAAATGTCCCGACTGTTGTGAGTAATGTCATGTTAAGGTGGGAGAATATAGTGTTGTGGTAGTTGTATCCGCGGATGGGATTGGGGAATGAAAGTGACAGGTCAGAATGCAGGGATGCTGGCAGCAGGAGCGGATGAATTGGGTGAGGTTTCCGCAGATGTATAGTGGATCTTAATGAGTGTATATGAAAGGCAGTCTGCTGCGGATAGAGCGATTGGTATCATAAGGTGGGAAATATAGAAGAGCTACGGTACAGATGATCCTTTCCGCGGAGGCGGTATAGTAGGTGCCATGTTGCTTGTGTGTCCGCAGCAGGATGAACCCTTTTTTGTTAAAAGAAGGGAATGAGTGCATTGCAGTTTTTCTTCCGCGGAGATAAAACCTATTAAAAAGCCTATATAAGAATCGGCTATGTCAGAAGCAGGATTATCTTATAAAGTTGCACATTAAGATGGGATGAAAAACTTGAAGTACAATGTCAGAGACTGTATAATGGATTTAGATACAGGGTGTAATGAGTGTTGATGATCCTCTCCGCGGATAGGGTGTGCAAGGTCTCATATTAACTTGTCATCGCATTCTGGTAGAAGTGCTTGGAGTTTGGAACAGATGAAGAGTAGCTTTCGTTGTAGTGAGCAATATCTGGTGTCAAGTATAAGAAACTCCAGGAATTCTTTCCGCGGATAAAGCTGTGGAGATAAGTGTAATTGAGAATGTTGCAGATGAGAAAAAAGAGAGAAGAGGAACTGATAAGATCTGCTTCTCATTACGAATATACGGTTGCCCGGGTTCTTAACAACAGAAATGGTTCGACTAATCAGAAAAAACTAACGTATTGACAGAATATGTGATGGAGGGATGGAAACTGCATTCAGTGATCACGAACGATATCAGTGCAATCAGCATTGGCGGGATCACAGGCAGTACGAATGCAACCGTAGATGAGATCATTTTGATCTTTGAGAGGATGGTTTCAAAAGGGAATCTAAAAATATAAAATCAGCCAGGTAGGTGATCTGTTTGAGTTTAGAGGAATTAAGGGAAAGAAGAAAAAAGTTAAAAAGAAGTACAGATGTTACTTTACATAATATGCATTCGATGGCCGATGAAAGCATAAGGGTCGCAGAGGTCGCCCATAATTCCCATCAGATATTAGAAGATTTGGATGCGGAATTTGAGGCACAGACAGGCTTAAAGGGGAATGATGTAAAGTTTCTGTTTGCAGCTGTGGGATTACAGATGGCAAGGATTGTCATCCTAAATGAGCTGACAAAGACGGAAGCAGCCGGATCACAAAACCGGAATGAGACAAAGTTGCACGAATTCCAGGAAAAACTGTTGAAGAGATTTAATACAGGCGGTCCTGTGCATGAAAGGCCGTACTATGCTTCTATGGAACATATTATCACGAAAGCCGGAGTTCCTTATGATGCTACGTCCGGATTGACGGATGGTGCACTGGCAGGACTATTGAAAAAGTGCAGAACCTGGGATTTTGACATATCAGATATGATCCCTGATGACAAGCTTTCCCTGTTCAAGGGAGCGAATCACAGATTTGCAACCTTAGGGCACGATCCAATCCTGGGGTTGATCTTTGGCACAGGGAATATTATGACAAATACGATCACCTGTGTTAAAACGCCTGCATTTCTCTCCGGTGTTCCTGTACTGACGACCAATCATGTAGTGTATACTTCTGACTTTAAAGATCCAAGGATCGCTACGTATGGATCAACGGCAGTAATGCTGCAGTAGGTTGCTGAAAGAACAAAAGATCAGCCGGGTGCATTTATTGCATCGCTCATCAAGCAGCTTATCCATATTGGAACGGATCTCTATACCCCATGCGGGATACAGATCCCGGGTGCTAATCTTATCCTTTCCAATACACAGGTAGAGAAGTTGACAGGATATATCAGTGCAGGGGATATGTTCAAGGTTGGAACGTCCGCAAAACTGGCTGATTTGATAAACCTTCTGATCAGCACTCTGCATATGCTGATGTATGATCCATCCATGAATGTCTCCCTTAATCTGTATAGTGCCAGGACAAGGAAGATCGTCCTGTATTCTAATATGATCGCAACCGGGAGCAATGTCATATGGGTAGGCAGCAATATGTACGCTGGGAATGAAGATGCCATCAGACAGCTTGATATCGGAGGTTTGATCGTGACAGTACAAAGGCTGATAAACGATACGGAATATATCCGCCGGATAAAGGAAGAATTTGTTTTTGGCGGATTTAACAAAAAGATCCAGGGTTCTGGATTGGAATTGGAGGATATATCATGGGATTAAAGCGTGGATTATGGAGAAGTACCGGTATAGGAAGAACCATCGATACAGTAAAAAACATAGTAGATGAAGGCAGTATTTCCGGTGGCGTAAAAAGGATGATAAAAGAGGACTTGACGGAAGACAATCCGCTCGGAAAGATGATCTATGACAGCGGCAGGTATGACGGAAAAAAAGAAGGATATGAAGAAGCTTCTGCTGAATATGAGCATAAGCTGATAGAACAGGCAGACCTCTTCCTGAAACAGACAAGAGTTTTTGAAGAGGAAAGAGATGAATATGAAAAGCTGTTGGATGAATACGATAAGGAAATAGAGCTGCTGGAAAACAAAGCTGATAAAACAGATAGGGAGAATAAATACCTGCAGGAATTGTTATTGAAGGAAAGAAAGTTGATACAGTTAATTCCAGAGGATGAAGATGAAACATGAATTACGGCTCTGCCGGCGGACTGCACGATACTGCGACATATCTGACATTAAAAATGGATATTGTGTTACTGCTCAAAGGTTAGCTGGACTTAGAAGAACCGATAGTGAAGACTGATAACAGTGATATTGTCTTTTGGAAGAGATTTTTCTCCCAGAGGGAATTAATTTTCTCCCAAAATCACCATATAATTGGGAGAAAGAAGGAAAGCCTATGAGAGACTTTAACTACCACAAACTGGCAGAGAGAACGTGGGATAATGAAATCCTCTCTTATCTTGCTCAGATACATGAGCATAAATCAAATAACTGGATGATGCACTTGCAAGGTATTTGAAAAAAATGCCAAATGAGGATCCGGGATCAACTTGTAATATGACCGGAAATGTTATTTTCGCTTTTAATTGCAAATGGAGTCAACCAACTCGGTCATTGAATGGCCGAGGATCCTTGCTTGTATGTCCTGGAAACAGTAAATCGGTTTCTCTCCGCGGAAGCCTCTATCCGGTAACTAAGTATTTGGAAAAGAGGAGCTTTTTTCCGCGGATATGATAAAATAATAGTTACAATGTATCCCAAGGAACTGTCAGGCGGAATGAAACAGGGAGTGGCTATTGCCAGAGCTTGTTCAGCACATCCGGAAGTGCTTTTGTTGAATGAACCTTTCAGTGCACTGGATGCGCAGACGAGGATTAAGCTTCAGTCGGGACTTCTGGATGCATGGGAGCAGGAAAAAAATTATAAAGAAGTAGCAAAACTGGTTAATTTATTACATGAAAATTGTTTCCACTTAGGATAAAGAACTGAATCAGTCGGAAATTGACTGTCTGCTGGTACAGAGTACATCCTATTCGCCAAAAGCACTTCTGGAAAAAGGTATGCAGGAACAAACTCTGGAACTGATTCGTTCTTATCTGGAAGAAAACAAATGGATTTTTCTCAGCAGCAATGAGATTGCCAGCAAAGTAAATCTTTCCAGGATTACCGTTCGCAGATATATGAATTATCTGGTGGAGAACAGGGAGATTATCAGCCAGATCGATTACTCTACAGGAGAGGAGACTGCTCTTCTGTAAAATATCAGAAGAACTGAAAAAATATGAGGCTTTATAAAATATACATGCTATAATAGGATCATCTGAATAATTCGTAAAGGAGACGAAAAGCTATGAACAGCATTTTTCACAGAATCAGTGTAAGAAAATATGAAGATAAACCAGTAGAAAAAGAAAAAATCATGGAAATCCTGAAGGCGGGAATGCAGGCGCCAAGTGCATGTAACCAGCAGCCATGGGAATTTTATGTGGTAACAGACAAAGAAAAAATCCAGAAATTATCCAAAGTAACACCATACACCGGCTGTGCAGCAGGGGCACCTGCAGTAATCGTACCGGTCTATCATACAGAAGGACTTGTTGCACCATCTTTTGCACAGATTGACATGTCTATTGCCCAAGAGAATATCTGGCTGGAAACAGATACTCTTGGTCTGGGTGGAGTATGGTTTGGCATTGCTCCGGTAGAAGAACACATGGAAAAAGTTCACAGACTTCTGGATCTTCCGGAAAATGTAAAAGTTTTTTCCATGTTTGCACTGGGTTATCCGGCAGAAACAAGACCTCAGCAGGATCGGTTTTATCCAGACAGAATTCACTTTATCGAAAAATAAAATAAAGAACTGACAGGGACAAGACTGTTTGAATTTTTTATAAGAATCCCGGAATTGCCACATATAAAAGAAAATTCATACAAAAACCTCCCTTTTTCTTTTCTTACTATAATTTTACGTCAAAATACAGTTTTAAGAAATAGCGATTTTATAAAATCACAAAAATATTTTTAAAATTACTTTTATTTGTCATCTTTTATATTTGCTTTTACTTTGTAGAATTAAGACAATTGGAGGTTTTGGAATTGAAACATCCGCGGCAAGAAAAACAGACTAAAAATAATACAGAAAAGGTAGCTTGTATGATGATGATGGAAAGACTGGTGTTATCCGCGGATGGGCTGCGGAGCTGATATTCGGATCAGAAAATCGAACATGCAAGATGAGTATGATGGATAAGTGAAATATTCTCCGCGGAGAAAAAACATAATCCTGCTGACAAACATGTAGATATTGCGTGTCATGTCAGTGGGATTTTTTTTGTATCAAGTAAGAAGAGGGTTAAAAAAGTGAATTCGAATTCACTTTTTGAGGAACAGGATGTACCGTGAAAACATGCTGTAGGTATTCATGGATAAAAGGATTGAAAAATCCTGACGTTTCATGCATTGATTGTAGTATTGCAAAATGCTATACTACAAACATCAATTAACGTATGATGGAGGCACGGATGAAAACGTATGAATTTGGAAAATCGGATACTGTTCTGATCCAGCCTGTCGGGAAGCACGAACTTTCATGGATAGAGAACGAGGTAAGGGAAATATATAGGTTAACTTCCGCGGATTTCAGGTATATTGCGGTGGAGATTGATAATTGGAATGATGAGCTTTCGCCGTGGAAGGCACCGATTGTATTTAAGGATGGCGGTTTTGGCGGAGGAGCGACTAAAACACTGGAAAAAATACTGATGCTTTGTTCAGATAAGAAGAAATACTATATTGGTGGTTATTCTTTGGCAGGACTGTTTTCTATGGGCAGCATACCAAACAGATATGTTTACAGGAATCGCTGCAGTATCTCCGTCCGTCTTGTATATCTGGCAGAATGATCTCTAATGTTCCAAAATAAAGGGAAGGGTTTCCGCGGATAAGATAGGTGCCAGAATCATGAGAATTTTTCTTCATATTATGTAAAAAAGTGGAGGAAAAGATCATGGAAAAATACATCATAACAGCACTTATCGTCTGGATTATCATATCGACAGTGCTATTACTTTTCGTAATAATTTCTGTATCAAAAAATAAGACGAAACAGGAAAGAGAGTTGGAAGACAGAGAGCAGGAAGAGTTTGTGAGTTCTTTGAGAAAAACACAATAATCCTAGGCACCGCAGAGAGATCCGCGGTGTTTTTTATAACTTTCTACAGGTGGTGAGCTTGATGGCAAACAGATAAAGAATATCGGAGCAGGGCTTCCGCGGATATTGAGAAAACGGAACGGATGTGGTATCTTTTTAACAGAACAAATCGGCGCGAGGAGGAAATGATATGGTTGTTTATTTTTCAGGAACGGGAAATAGTAAATATGTAGCAAAGAGGATTGCCGACAGCCTGCAGGAAAAACTACTCTGTATGAATGAACGGATCAAATCGAGCGATACCGGACCTGTTAAGACAGGAGAGAAGCTGGTAGTGGTGGTTCCGACTTATGCATGGAGGATCCCGCGTGTGGTTTCTAACTGGATCGGACAGACAGAATTTGTCGGGGCGAAGAATGTCTGGTATCTGATGAGCTGCGGAAGCGGTATCGGAAACGCAGATATATATAATCGGAAACTGAGTGAGAAAAAAGGATTAAAACATATGGGGACGGCACAGATCATTATGCCGGAGAATTACATTGCCATGTTTAATGCTCCAGATGTGGAGATTGCAAAGAAGATCGTTGTGGCAGCAGGTCCTGATATTGCTAAAGTTGTGTTAGCAATCAGACATGGAGAGCATTTACCGGAAAGAAAATGCGGTTTGGGTGGACGTATGGAAAGCGGTCTGGTAAACTCTGTTTTTTATCCAGTATTTGTAAAAGCAAAGGCATTTTATGCAGATCAGACCTGTACCGGATGTGGAAAATGTGTAAAAGTCTGTCCTCTAAACAATGTGACCATGAACAATAAGAAACCTGTATGGGGAAAGCATTGTACGCACTGTATGGCCTGCATCTGCCATTGTCCGGCTGAGGCAATCGAATATGGCAGGAAGAGTGTTGGAAAGCCCAGGTATTGTTTTGAGAATCTGGGGATTGAGGAAACAGGAACTCTTCTGAGAAACCAGTAATGCCGCTGGGATTGAAAAGCATCTTTAAATATGATATTATTAATTCGTAGAAAACGAAGTAATGGAGGAACATAAAATGATTGTTCTGAATCTGGAATTAAAAGGTATTTACGGGTTTGATGATTTTCATATTAATTTCAGTTATCCCAAAAAGATTGTTAATTCGATCATTGAGCATGAACACCTAAAAGGACGGGAACGGTTCCGATATAAGAAAGCAGTAATCCTTATGGGAGCAAACGCAACTGGAAAAACCAGTCTTGGGAAAGCACTACTCCGTATATTTGGATATATATCTGACGGAAATCCATCCCCGCTTTTTGATATGGCTGCGGATAACAACGGATACTTCTGTATAGATTTTGTGAATGGGGATTATCGTTTACAGAGACTGGCAGTTCGTATTGATGCGTTAAATGAGGATATTGATATCCGATATCAGACTGCAGATATAGATACAATGGATTCGTATGAGAAATGTGTAAAAAAACTTAATGATCAAACAGTGGAGGCAGCATCAAAGCCTCTGAAAAAGCTGGTGGGTAATATACAATATCGTTTTGCGTACCCTGAAATAGAGAAATCATTAAAACTTACGGGCGCAAATAAAAAGGTTTTACTAAAAACATTACATGCCGTAATTGGAACGCTTGATCCGACACTGCAGGATATAAGCATTTCAAAGGATCTGAAAGATACATTTATCATCCGGCGTGGCGGGACGGAGATCATCATCCAGGAAGGAAAACTGCTGAACAGGGACATCTTATCCAGTGGTACTGCGGAAGGGATTGATGTAGCGATGTTCCTTGCTGCAATGGCAACAAGAGAAAGCAGCTTTTATTACTGTGATGAACATTTCTCCTATATCCAAAGTGATATTGAAAAACGCATTTTTGGAATCATGATGGATCGTATAGGAGAAAACGAACAGCTGATTTTTACGACACACAATACGGATATGCTTGATCTGAACCTGCCAAAGCATAGCTATGTATTTCTACGTAAACACCTGGAAGATGGGATTTATCAGGTTTCCGCAGTCTCCGCTTCTGATGTACTGAAACGTAATACAGACTCTCTGCGCAGTGCGGTTGAAAATGATGTATTTGCTTCACTTCCACAGGATTCTCTGCTGGATGAGCTGGAAATGGAGTGGGGAAATGAATAAGTGTATATATTATGTGGAAGGACCATGCGAGCAGCAATTGATCGCTGCATTAAAAGAAACACCTGGGAAATTAATTCCTGGAAAAGTAAAGGTGTTCAATGTGGTACAGAATCTCATCCCTAAGTCGCAGATGCTTTCTATTCAGGCGGGGACAACTGTAGTGCTGGTATTTGATACAGATGTGTCACAGACATCGAATTTAAAAAAGAATCTTGAGCTGCTCGCCCGGTACTGTGGAAAACTGAAGATTGTTTTTCTGCCACAGGTTCTGAATTTGGAAGAAGAACTTGTTCGCTGTACGGATGTTAGGAAAATTACAGAATTAACAAAAAGCGGGAGTGTTAAGAATTTTAAGACTGATTTTTGTAAAATGAGAACAAAAGACTGCCGGATTATGCTTGACCGTCATAAACTGGAGTATGCTCGTTTGTGGATGACAAGATGTCCGGAAGTATTTGATTTTGTGGAAAACAATGGCACTCAGATAAAAACAATATAAGCGGGTATCTGCGGAAAGGGTAAACAAATGCCAAAATTATTAATCATAGACGGCTCATCCATGCTGTCTACATCTTATTATGGAAATCTTCCCAAAAGCATACTATTTGCAAAAACTGAAGAAGAGAAGGAGAAACATTACGGACAGATCCTGCATACTTCTGATGGGAAATACACAAATGCCATGTTTACCATGCTGCGGACGCTGTTGGGGATATATAAGAAGGTAAAACCGGAATATGTAGCTTTTGTGTTTGATAAGACCAGGGATACATTCAGAAGGACGGAGCTTGGAGCGGACTTCTACAAGGCAAACCGAAAAGAGACATCAAAGCCGTTAAAGGAACAGTTTGTTCAGATGGAGGAATTTCTTCAGGAGATCGGTTGTGCCGTGTTCATGAGTGACGACTATGAGGCAGATGACTATGCAGCTTCACTGGTGGAGAGGTTTGAGGGACCGGATCTTCAGACCTATGTACTTACCAAGGATCATGACTACTTCCAGGTTGTAAGTGAATACACCCGTATGTGGCGTGTGGTAAATAAGGATAAGCTGGAACAGCTCAAGGAAGATTATGGCTTCTTTGGAAGTGATGTATATGAATCCCTTCCGGCAAATGTGTTTGAGTATACTCCGGAAATCGTATACGCTGAAGAAGGTGTGTATCCGCAGCAGATCCCGGTACTATTGGCGATCACCGGGGATCCAGGGGACGGGATACCGGGATGCAAAGGTGTTTCTTCCGCGGCGGCCCCTTTGGTAGATGAGTATAAATCCCTGGATGAGATCTATGCAGCCATCGATGACTGTGAGGGAGTTGCAAAAAAGGAAAAAGATCTGAATGGTTTCTGGAAAGAATACCTGGGAATTGGCAGAAGCCCACTGAAAGCTTTAAAGACAAACCGGGAGATGGTATACTTAAGTGAGAAGCTGGCAACCATGAAGCGAGATATTGATATAAGCTGCGGACTTGAGGATCTGAAACTGTGTGTCGACATCGAAAAACTAAAAGAAAAAATGGGGAGGTATGAGATGTTCAGCTTGATCAAGGAAGTCGAGAATCTGTGATAGGGAAGGGGAGTGCTGAAAAAAGAGGCTTGCTATTTTTGAGGCAAGGTAGAATATTAGTTTTTTCGTATCAGAATGATTGGTATATAGAATCGTCTATAATTCAATCATAGACAGCAAAAAGTCTATTATCAATATTCCTTTCGTTTTGGACACCTGCAGGGCTCGAAATTGACCGCAGGTGTCTTTTTTGGTTGAATTATTATAATAGCTTTCGATATTCACGCCTGCCATCCACAACAGCGTAAATTGTTACGATCTGCTGAGATTCGTTGACCTTGTAAAATACAAAATGTCGTTCCACAATCAGAACTCTGTAACCCTGTCGGCGTAAGGTGGCATAGTGGGGAACACTGCCGGAATATGGAAAATCCTTTAAGTTATTGATTGCGTTTTCAATTTTCCAGATAATTCAGCGCAATATCTACACTGCCAGAATCGTCAGCAATATAGAAGATAATGTCTCGGAGCTGTTCATCTGCCTTATCTGTTCGTAGAATCTGGTAGCTCATCTGTTTCCCTTTGCTAATAGTGCGCTGCGAATATCGTCAAAAGTTTCTTGTACAGGTGCAACCCTTCCCTGTGCAATATCTTCTTCTGCATCGGCTAATGTACGTAATAGTTCCAATTCTGCAGTCATTTGATTATATTCCTGTATTCCCATGAGAACAGTATCTCCAATGCCGTTTTTGGTAATGATAACAGGGGTTCGATCTTCACGACATGTTCTGGAAATTTCGCTGTAGTTGTTTCGTAATGCTGCGGATGGTCTGATAATTACTTCCGTGTATTTGTACCTCCCGTTTTTGATAGTCATATTATATTATAATTTACAAACATCTTAGTTATTGATTATTTTTATGACTGTTTTTTGCACAGACTGCTATACATAAATGTAATAAATCAACAGACAACTCTAGTTTAATGGCAAATCCTTTGCAAGACTATATTCAGAAAAAACTCGTATTTTAAAGCGTAAAGATAGAGAATATACATAAAAGATATTGATTTTTAAAAATTTAGTAATTGATTTTATATAATATACTTGCTATTTGTTTTATTTGTGATATAATAAAACTATCAATTGTGCTTTTTATATAACTTACAACGAATAAGGAGGTTAACGATATGTTAATAAAAATATTGACTTTTTTTCAATATGCATTAAGCATTTGTATGATCATATCAGGCTTAGTAATAACAATTAAAGATTATCTAAATTTAAAAAAACATCCAGGATGGAGTGCATCAATAGCAGCAGTAGTTGTAAAATTTAGTATTTTTTTAGTTTTTGCTGCTATCATTTGGATAATATTTTATTTTATGATTAGAACGTCAAAAAGGTAATTTAATAACCAAGGATACTGTATTTAGTATATTCACTTCATATATTACAACAATATATTGTGATTAAATTCAGTAAAAAGAGGTTTTGACGCTTAAATCTTTTTATGAAAAAATATATCTAACTGATGAAAATACTTTAGAAAAGGAAAACTATTTAATGATAGATCTATAAATGAGCAAATTTGAAGAAATGCACAAAAACTATCCTGCTAATTTCATAAACGCTTCAAAATCAATACTGGATTTTGCACATTGAAACAGATATTGATACTTTTTCTGCTGAATGATACTACGAATCAGTTGATGTTCTTCCTAGAAATACTGGTATCGTCCGGTGCCTATAATACAGATATAATGTGCCATTGACATCAGCAGCCAGTATCTTTGGATTCCCTTTGAGGAACGTATCTGGTAGGTATCCAGTGCCAGCCGGGTCTTACATTGTCTGAAAAAGACCTCAATCAGCCATATGCCGATATTTTAGAAATGCCGACTTTTGACTTTTTGAAATATTAGATTTATAGGACTTTATAAATATATCGGCATTTCTTACTATAGAGATGTAACCAGTTATCACTGTAGCTAGTCCATCTGCATTCACATCTTTTCAGAAGAACGAGGGCAATGCACCTGTATCAGGCAGGAGTGCCACTTCCTACTATATCTGAATGGCTTGGTCATTCGAACATAGAAATGACTCGTTTCTATGTCTCAAAGATACGACATGACCGGAGATTCTGGCAATTTCTCTGCAATGTTCTGCACAATATCAATCTTGGAAATGGATTTATTGTACAGTACAAAAGCATAGTTCAGGACAATGCCATTGCACGAAAGCATAACAGCAACCGCCTGATGACCATAATCCTGTTTTCCCTTTAAATGGGACTGGTGGAAATACGCTTCTTCAATTGGATGCAGAGCCTGTGACGAAGGCTTTGTCTTTGAAGCTATGGTATCATCCACATTTCACAGAATTGAGGAAATGTGCGATGGTAGTTCTGTGGCAGGAACTGTTTTGTGCAAAGTCAGTACTCTTTCCATTGTAACCTGAGATAAAGATACTGATCAGAATACTCATGAGGTGACCGATCACTCTGTTCGAAAAAGATTTGCATAAATTTAATTTCTTAAACTGGTTGTATAAGAATGTAGAATGATGTATAGTATTTGCGAGAGGCACCTTCTTTCATAAATGTTACAATGTTTGTTTCGCCACTTTCATTATACAACACGAATGATTTAAGGTGTCTTTCTTTTTATGCAAAATCACGAACTTGCTCATTTATAGTAATAGATAATAATTTTACAAGGGAGGTGGGTACCATGAACATATGAAACTGGGGAGTTTTTCAAAAGAAGTCCTTTAGTCCGCAATATCAAGTTTTAACAAAATTATATACTTAAACGTCAAGGGCCTCTTATATCATATATGTTCCCCAAAACGTATCAAATAAAACGATTTTTAATTATTAAAAAATTTTTCTTGGAGGAATGAGTATGAAGAAAATGCTTTGTAAATTAACTTATTTTTTACTTTTAATTTCTGGATTATGTATGGGCACTCCAGTATATGCTCAAAATACTCCAGCCGAACCTATACCTGCAAATAAGACTGTACACCCTGAAAAATTTTATGGACCAAGCAGTTTTCCAGAAGGTATTAAACTTAGTGATATACCTGTAGATGATGACGATAATAGCAGAATTAGCATTTTGCAAGCAACAAATCCAGCGGAAGCTGTTGATGAATATAATTTCAATATTAAAACAGCGGCAACAACTGATAAAGTTGCAGATATGAGGGTGTACTCTGTTGCCTCAGGTGGAAATAGTTCATTAAATATCTCAGGTCACTCGTTTTTGTCGATAAAAAATATATCTCCCAAAAAAATCTACATAGGTGATCTACTTGTTAACTCCGGGCATAGTGTAACAATAGGAACTTGGGGGAACAAAAATGAACATAATGGTCTTTGGTATAATTTGGAAGGGTATCTTGCTTATATGGAAAACGAATATTCTTCTAATATTTCAATGCATGTTTATTTAACACAAACTTTACTGAATAATGTAAACACAAATATAAAGCAAAATGATAAATGGACATTAACAAACAATTGCTCTTCTTTTGCTGCAAGAATATGGAACTCCGTTTGTTCAAATAAGATATCAGCAGGAACCCCTAATACTCCTGCAAATTTAGCTAAAAGCATAAAATCACACAAGACTAAGTATGGCACTAACAAACCAGTTCCGTATGATTTTGGTGTTTATTATGGTTATCCTTCCAAAGTAAGTTCTGAATTTGCTGGGTTTACAGATGGTAACTAAATAAAAATTTTTTTTATTAATAACATTTAAAACAACCAAATTATAGTCAAATACCTTAGTTATAAAAAAAATCGCTGTAGTCCTAATATTTACTAGGATACAGCGATTTTATTGTTATTGCAAAATATAAAACTTATTAAACACTAGAGAATACCTTATATTTTATCAAAATTCATTTCTTTTGCTTGTGAAATGATTATCAAACACAAATATGCATATTTAGAATTCAATGTTTTTAGAAAAGGTCAATCCAACCTTACAAATTCGGATTAAATTTTTACTATTTTTAAGCATACCTTTGTTAAGTGATTATTCCGGGGCTTTCGTAATCATTAAATATAAAATGCTTGATTTTTCTGTTTTAAATATATCATTCAATGGGTTTCGCAATTTCACTTTGTGTTTTTTTCGTACCCGTTTATTCGGCCTACGGTATCTGCTACAATACAAACATGGACAGCAAGAGAAGCCGTCCATCATTATTCCTTTCGTTTTTGGACACTCACAGGGTTCGGAATTAACTGTGGGTGTCTTTTTTTGCTGTCACTTTGCGATGACGAACTATTTAAGAAAATGTTTTTTTCTATATATTAAGCTTATGTCTGAGGAATAAGCCGTAGGAGATCCCTGCAAGTTTGGAGGCAGGGATTACTATAAATCGGATTTTCTGTGGATATAATTTTATCTGAGACATGTCAGAAAGCCTAATCCGACGTCAGTTGAGTGGAGAGTTTAAGTCTATGAAAGGTATAACCGCAAAAAGGAGGTAGAAAAATATGTTCTTTTCCACGATAAAGAAATGTAATGATGACAGGGTGATCAAAACGGGTCTCGACGCAATAACAGAATTCAGAAGAGCTGGCGTAGGAGTTATAGCGTTTGCCTGTTGTTTTGTGAAAGGTACTCTCGTGATTTCTTTTGGGTATGATATCCCGTATCCTGAGAATATGCAGACAGCAATGGTCATGTGGGTGATCGAAAGTCTTCCAGAGGAGGAAAAATATAAAAAAGTGGAATATTATCCTGCGGATAAGTTTGATGCAGAATGCGGAAAACATTGCAAACATCTCTGGCTTGTAGTGCAGGAATAAGCGAAAAGGCTGTATAATTTTTAATGAGGCGAACGGCATTGATAGCAGTGTATAAAGGCAATAAATACAAGTTTGTATTAAATAAAAGACGTAAAGGAATCATTACTCGGTGTGTACAAAAAACAGATGGTTCGTTTTTTAAGGAAAACGATATATATTACAAACCAGTTGATGAAAAGGACTTAAGCGATATATACGCAGTTGAATTCTATGTGTTTTTTGACACAGGCTTTAAAGATGTGTCTACATGATGGAAAATAACAGAAGCAGATTTGCTGGATAATAAAGTTAAGCTTCGGTTTGCTGAAGGAATACTCCCAGGTTGGGATATAGAAGAAAGAAATGTTTGCACAAAGGAAGTTCATTTCAATGAAATATCATGTACAAAAGTCAAGTTTGTGTTTGAACAAATTGGCGGCAAAGAAGAAAATGTGATAAAAGAGGAAACAAAAAGTTGGAATGAGACTCTTAAGGATATAAAGGAATATGGTGCTCTGTGAATGCATCGATCAAAAAAATATAATAAATAGGCAGGTCTGGGTATTTCCGGACAACATATTCCCTTGCTGATACCATATCTTTAACTGTATTATTCCGGTCATCGATGTACAAGCAGGATGATTTTGATATTTGTTTCCGGAGGACAAATGTATCATTGTTACCTTCAGTATGCCTGCCATTAAGGATGAGAAGATATGTACAGAAAAGCAAATTTGATTATTTCAGTCCTGACAGCAATGTCGTGGCTTACGGCTGTAAGCCTTTCAGGGACCGATAAGCTGATCGTTGGGATATTTCTCTTTCCGATATTGCCGTTGATCCCATTTGCAGGACATCTTTGGATTCCCGTTGTAAAGAAGATCCATAAAAAAGGTGAAAAATCGAGAGCCCCGGATACAGGCTTTTGTGGTACCTGTCAGTATTTCTGGTGAACCTGGTATTAGCCATATTATTAGCTGCAGGAATATGCCTGGCAGGATATACACTGGTGGATATGCTTACTTCAGAAAATACAGGGATTGACGGAATCGGCACGGCACTAATCCTTGTCTTTGCCGTATGGACAGTGGCACTAACTGTATTTCTTATTACAATGCTTCCACAGCTGCAAATGCTTACGGTAGCGGTGCTGCGGATGATGAAAAAACTGAGAGCTATATTAACCACAGGTTGAATTGTATTTTTAAAGATTTTCTGCTAATATATAAGCATCAGGAAACAGAGAGGAGATTATAAACCATGAGACATATGAGTTACTTTTTCTCAAGCAAAGAATATCGATATTTTTCAGTATCAAGTTTTTATGAAAAATTTGGTCTTATTTGTCATGAGAAAAATAACACGGATATGTCGGGATAATATCTCCGCGGAAATCTTCCAGCCGTCTGCTTTCTCCATGGCAGGCGGTATTTTTGTTGGAGGATTTTTAAATGGTGACGATTGATATGGAGAAGACTGGAAAAAAGATAAAAGAGATAAGGAAAAGATCCGGAATGACGATCAGACAGGTACAGGAAGCCTGCGGGATATCTGCTGCTGCGGTGTGCAAGTGGCAGAACGGACAGGCAATGCCAACACTGGACAATCTTATCATCCTGGCAGATCTGTGGGATGTTAAGATGGATGATCTGATCGTCAGGCAGGTTTCCTGAAATGATGGGACGGTAGCTCAGATGGTAGAGCGATGGATTGAAGCTCCATGCGCCGCAGGTTCGATCCCTGCCCGTCCCATTAACGGCAGGTATGCAAATTGGTGAAGCAAGCAGTCTGTAAAACTGTGACATCAGAAACGTTGTGGGTCCGAGTCCCACCCTGCCGATTCTATACTCCCGTAGCTCAGTGGACAGAGCACACGGCTACGAACCGTGGTGTCAGGAGTTCGAATCTCTTCGGGAGTGTTTTGCCTTAGTTAAGGAGATATAAGAAGTGTTGGCAGAGAGGCCGATTGCACCGGATTGCTAATCCGGAGATCTGATAAGGATCCAGAGGTTCGAATCCTCTACACTTCGTTTTGCTGCAGTTGCTCAGTATGGAGAGAGCATCTGTCCTGAAAACAGCCGGTCCTTGTGGGGCTTGCAGGTTCGAATCCTGCCTGCAGCGTATTGGCATGAAAGAAGCCTCCGGGGATATCACTCTCCAGAGGCCTTTTACATCATAAGGGGTTTGGTGCCATACTAACATCATTTTATCTACATCATTCTCAAGAATCACTCCCTACTGTAATATAACTATACACGGTTAAAAAATGTTGTCAAGCAAAAATTAACGATTATCAGTATATTTCTCCCATAGATTAGGAAACTGAGCATATGGTTAAGAACAATGGTGCAGTTAGAATCTCCGCGGAAATGCTCATGGGCTATTGGCAGAGTGGTCGATTGCACTGAATTGCTAATCCGGAGATCTGACAAAAATCCGCAGGTTCGAATCCTGCCTGCAGCGTATTGGCATGAAAGAAGCCTCCGGAGAGATACCGCTCTCCAGAGACTATGACCTGATATCATGATCTGTCAGCATCTTCGAGAACTGCCCGTTCGAGGAGATTCATAACGTATCCGGGACACTGGTTCGTTGCACTTTCCCAGTTCTCTAAGGTTCGCAGCGGAATATGGTATCTTCTGGAAAACTCAGCCCTGGATATCTTTAAACACTCACGCATTTCCAGGATAGACATGTGTTCTTTTGGTTTTCTATCATCTTCCGGGGAGCCTTCGATCTGATATGACATGAATCCAGCCGCGGATGGAAAAATACGGGTATAACTGGTTTTGCCTTCGTCGATCCATGTAATGCTGACATACACCTTTGCACATAAATATGGCCATTCCGGACTTAATATAGTACTATCCGCAAATATGCAAACATCGCATTCCTCAGCAATAGACTTATCATATATAATACGGTTGATTTCATTCTTGAAAAATTTGGCGCGGCAATAAGCCACAATGTCGTCCATTTCATACCTGTCACATTTGGAAATAAAGCATTTAATCTGTTTTCGCTTTATTTCCCACAGATCCGTACCATAATATTTGTCCATTTTAACCAGACTGTCGATAAACCCGCCGACAGGAGCGGGATTTAAAATTTTATAGGCAGCCTCAAGTTCTGCGTCAGATTTTTGGCAGCCTTTCTTAAATTTATCCATTAATTCATCCATCATTGCAACAAATTCCGTTTGAGTGTATTTATACATAACAACATTCCTTTCTTATTTTAAAATTTCTCTGCAGCAGGTATTAATGCGTTCTACACTTATTCCAGATTTGCTAAGAACATTAACAATGATATCCGGATCGTTGGTAAGTTCCCAAAAAAGTTTGATCTTATTTTCATAGCTAAGTTCGCTGACTAATGCTTCGATTTTTTCCAGTTTCGCAGTATTTTCTCTTTCTCTTTGTTTCTTCTCCTCGGCTTTTATATCGACAACAATTTTCTCAAGCTCTTTTTTTTCGACATGAATGGATTCGCCGTCCAGATAAATGCGATAAAGGTCAGGTCTTCCGTCAATCTTGGAACTATAGGTCTTTTCATTCCACATTCCCTCGAATTCCTCACCCTTAAAGTTTTTAACAGATATTTTCTTCATGACCAATACCTCCTGTTATTTGATAAAGTAATTATACCACCGAATCGGTGGTATTTCAATAAAAAATGGCAGAATGAATATATGTGTGCTAAATAAAGTTTCAGAATCGTTCTCAAAAAACATATGTTCACAGGCACTTTTGGGCGCGGGAAGTGCCTTGTCAAAAATGGAAATTTACAAATTGAGTCAAGAATGCTTGTGACTTCAGTCATGAGATGAATTGGCTCAGGGGCTGCTGTTTTTTCAAAAAAAATAAAGAAAGACAACAAGGTCAGACATCACAGAAATCTCTGTTATGAAAGCAGCAATACAGCAGTAGCCACTGTCACTCCGGAGGGGCTTATCCAGGCGGTTGGTAAAGGAACCTGTACGATATGGGTATATATGCAGAATGGCGCATATAAAGCTTTGACGGTTACGGTGAAATAACATAGGGATTACGCTGGGAGCAATAATATCCTTGTATCCTCGGACATAAAAATATTAAGCCCATCGGCGTACGGCAGAGAAGCCAGGTACGTCGGTGGGCTTTTCTTATGATCATATTACAGATTTATTTCTGACTTTTTTCCGCGGAAAGATCCCTGCAAAGCAGTGTTAGTCAGCTGACAATTCTCTTTCGCATTTCTTTTTGATCTTTTTTATGATCTTTTTCGCTGTTTTCTTTTTGTGTTTAAACGTATGTTCTTTGCGATATAGCCAGCTTCTGTTAACGACCGCATCAAACCACTTTTCGGTGATCGTATCAAGAGGAGTAGTGGCAAACTCTTTCTTTTCCTCATCGGACATGATCGACAGGAAATCGTTCACGCACTGTTTTTTGTTGAAAGTCAGCCTTTCTTTCGGTTCTTTAGAACTGGAATACATGATCAGCTCAACAGGTATCTTGATCTGTTTGTTTTCAAGACATTCCGTTGTATGTCGGAACATCTTGTATCCGCCCGTAATGGTGATATATCCGTTTCCAATCCTGCTGTTCTCTACGCCGGTGAGCCTGCAGTACCTGTAGTCGACAAAAACATCTTCTCCTTCATATTTCTCTTTAAGAGTCAGAGAAATCTCGTCTCCTGGAACATACACATAGTCCAGCTTATTGCATCCGTAGCCTTCATAACGGTCTTTATATTCGTACATTTTGCCTCGGAGGATTTTTCTGGATACTGATTCCAGTGCCATGTTTTCCTTCTGTGTTATGTTGAAAAAAATTATGGATTTATTGATGAAATTCTTAACAGTGTTAACAAATCCCAGAAATCCATCCCTGTTAAGGAAGTTAATGGAGATACATGGCATGAAGTCAGTATGCCGATCATGTTTGGAATCGAATCCGGTTCCGACAGTCATGAAAAAAGATTCGAGTCTTTCTCCGCGGTAGAATGTCACAACTCTTCCCATTTGATAGTAATCTTCGTTTACGATACTGTCCGTTTCAAAGGATTTTTTGTACCATACGGAATCTCCGTAGCCTGCCATCTGCCAGGAGCCATCTTCAAAATCATCTTTTAACAGCTCCGCGGCCATTTTTTCGATACAGAGCAGTGCTGGCGAATTCCAGGTAAAGGAAACAAGTTCTTTTTTCCAGTTCTTATTTGTTTTTCTGTATACCTTCATGGTGTAATAGTAGAAAAGAATATCGTTAACATCCTTGACGTGTACTACTGACTCCGATGCCTGGATCTCGGGCTCGGAGAATATGATCTTAATGTCATCCTGTTTCCAGGTGGATCTGATATTATTTCGTTTATATTTTTTTTGACATGTTTTCCCTCATTTCTTAGTTTTACTCTAATATGCGAAAATTTTGTTGTTCGCTGCCGCATGGAAACAGTAAGCAGTGCAGCAGTCAAATCAGAACCGGGTTCCGATTGTAGTATTATTTTCTCAAATAATCGGCGATCGTCTTAAATATCGATTCATACATGGAGTCATGCAGGATATCATGGGTTCCGGGAAAGCTTCTGATCTCCGTATCCGGGTTGTTTTCTTTGTATGCTTTATATACCTTTCGGACACCTTTTCCAAAACCGGATACCGGATCTTTTTTTCCATACAGGAATAAAGTCGGAATGGTATTATTCGGATTTTTAAGGTTTCGGCTGGCACATTCCATGCCTTTGGAAAACTCGCAGAAAAAAGCAGGAGATACCTCCTGACGAACAAGACTGTCACCAGTGTATTCCTTTCTCTTTTCATTATCTGTCAGGAGCCAGTAATTGGCCGGTCTGCCTTTGAACTTTTTGCCATATGTACCGAACATCAGATCATGGATCTTATCAGAAGCACAGGACATCTTTCCGGTATATTTTTTCCCGATCCAGGTTCTCATTATCCTCATCAGGAAAGCGGACTGCGCACCGGTACCGATCAGGATTTCTTTTTTGTAGGGAGTCAGGTCATGGGTTGTCCTCACAATGAAAGAACCCAGGGAAAATCCCAAAAGATAAATAGGAAGGTTTGGATATTTCCGGGAAACATATTCCCTTGCTGATACCATATCCTTAACCGTATCGTTCCAGTCATTAATGTACAAACAGGATGATCTTGGTGTGGTGCTGTGTCCGTGGCTGATGATGTCATTGCCAAAGACAATGTATCCACGGCTGGTAAAATACTTTGCAAATTTCACATATCTTCCCATATATTCTGTCATTCCATGGCAGATCTGGATCAGGCCTTTGAGATCGCCCTTATATTCCGGCGCATAGATCTCCAGGTGCATGGATGTGTCTTTATCGTTTGATGGAATTGCTACAAATGTTCTTTCCACTGTATTTCCTCATTTCTTATTTTTCTGTAATATGCCAGATTTTGCAAAACAGAATAGATGGTGTCAGCGATAACCTTTTCTTCTGGCTGGATTATTCCGGCTGGCAGAACAATCTTCTTGCGTGAAGCATTATATTGCTTTATTTGGGAAAAGGGAAGTGTTTTTTGCATGTCTGAAAAAAAGGTGCTTCGGGTATCCTGGGAATGTAGAAAAGAATGTCCGCAAAGTCAGCCTGTTTGACGTTTTTCTGTTTTTCGCTTATACTGTAAGAACAACACGAAAAATATGGGGAGATGCTGGGATGAGCATTGAGGTTGAAATCAAGGTAAAAATTCAAAACAGAAAACAGATCATGGATTCTCTTAAAAAAATAGGATTTCTGGAAAACAGGTGCGTCGTAGAGACGGATATATACTATACCTCCACACATCATAACTTTGCTGCGCTGGGTGAGGCTCTGAGGATCAGAACAGTAAAGGATCCGGAATCCCCAAAAGAGACAAGTGTGATCACCTACAAAGGTGCAAAACTGGATCAGGTATCCATGACCAGACAAGAACTGGAGACAGAAGTCGGGGACGGAGAAACGGTCAGAAAAATACTGGAACATATCGGTTTTTGTCCGGTATCTCCGGTAGAGAAAAAACGGCTGTATCTCAACAAAGATAATATGACTGCATGTCTGGATAACGTAAAAGGTCTGGGAGACTACCTGGAGCTGGAGATATTGACAGATACGGAAGAAAAAAGGACAGAAGCATTGAAACAGATAGAAGATGTCTTGGAAGCTTTGGGGTATTCCATGGAGGACACAACGAGAACATCTTACCTTTCTATGCTGATGAAAAAAGAGAAGGATGGCAAAGATGCACAAAGTAATGGTCTTTATTGATTATCAGAATTTTTTTATTTCCTGGAAGTGGAAGAACAGGGGGAGAAAACCTCCTTTTGTCGATTATCAAAAATTAGGACGGCTGATAAACCGTCAGATCCCGTTGGATTCGGAAGTGATCAAAACATATTTGTTTGCATATAAGCCATGTGACGAGCTGATGCTGCTGGAGCCTTATCAGAGATACTACAACTGGCTTACCGGAATGAAAAAGACCCCGTATCTGGAAGTAATCGAAGGACGGCAGGATATACACCGTATTTATGGGGTTGAGTTTGATATTAATGATCCTTCTACTTACACGACAGAAGAAAAGGAGACGGATATTAATATTGCCACACACATGATTGCAAAAGGTTTTCAGAATGCCTATGACATAGCAATCCTGGTAAGTGGGGATACGGATTACGTACAGGTGATACGGACGCTGCATGATCTGGGCAAGATCGTAGTGATTGCCCATTTTCCAGAACAGAATATCGCAAAATACCAAGGCATGTATGACGCAGAAGTAATCCTGGATGACGATCTTTTGCATCGGGCTGGTAATGCATCATATGGCAGAGAAAAGAGAAGCCGAAAGAGGTATCCTTCCCGGTTTCCATCGGAAAAAAAGTGAATTTGAATTCAAATTATTGTACTACAATCAGAAAAGAAGAGCATTGAGCTCTTCTTTTTTTCAGTCCCCCGGACCAGACAATACTTTTTTTCATCAGGTTGTCCGTTGCCATGACGATCATATTCTGAAGCGGTTTGATCGTATTGGCAGCAGTCGCTTTCCAGTGATTTGACATATCTCTTTCGTTTACCATATATTTGATCTCTTTTTTTTCATCATAGTCATTGTTCATGATGGCTTCAATCAGATGTCTTTCTGAAATCTCTTTTCCGTTCTTATAATATACATCTTTGGTTCTTTCCGTCTTCGGGATTGGAATAGACTCCGTGGGAGTAGAACCGTACAAGCCTCGGATGCCTCATTTTGGCTGTTTCTCCTGTTATCCTGTTTTTGAGTTCGATACCGTATCCCATATAGTGCCTCCTTTTTTGGGATAATATGCGAAAAACTGAAAATTAGAAATATGACAAAAAAAGAGCAGGATAACCTGCCCTGCGGAACTAATCTGTGCTTATGCGTCTTCAATAATGCCTTCTTCTATGGCATCAAGATAAGCGTCATCTGTCAGTTTTGTCACCTGACAGTTTTCGCAGGCATTATTTTCGCAGTATTCGCAAAGAATTTTCGCTGCCTCCAAAATTTTATCATAGCTCTGTTGTGTCATTGTTTTGGACATGTTCTTCTCCTTTCATTTTTCATTCTGACAGTAGAATGATTAATTAGGAGCAGGAATAAAAAATCCGCAGCCATATGTAAAGCTGAATACAGAAAAAATAATATGACAAAAAATATTTTTTCATTTCTGTTCGGAAGGCGCATTTTTTCGTGTCAGAACTAATTTGCGTCAACGACTGATAACCTGTAATCAAAGCACGAAGGGATTGATGTAAATGGCAAGTGTATCTAAGACAAAAATGAGGCTATTAGAATTCATCAGTTCTCAGAACGGACTGGATTTTTCCGGATGCCGGGCGAGGATGTCGAAAAAAAAGAACCTGCTCGTAGAAGATCATGGAAATCTCGTCTTCTATATCGATAAGGTCCATATGGCCGCAATTCTGGAAAGAGATTATAAAACGGAAGACATCATTGTTTTAAGTGAAAGTAAAAATACCGCTTATTACAGATACTATCAGGAATATATCCAAAAAAAGCAGGAGGAAGAAGATCTTCGCAGGGCTGAGAAAGAAGCTGCAAAGGAAGCCAGAAGGATTAAACAGCAGAGAAAACAGATAGAAAAGGAAGCAGAAGAAAGGGGAGATTTTCCGAAAAACCTGGAAGCAGTTGTATCTGATCTGGAAGCTGATAAAACAATTAAATTTGTTGATTGTTCCTATGAAATAAGGAGCCGCGTATTCTGTGGTACAGGACTGCGGATCATGATTACGATCAGACTGGATGTTTATGAGAAAAACAGAAAACTGGCATCTTTCTGCGGAAGTAATATGGACAACATTTTCATTTCAGACAAAGTGGATATTCTGGAAAAAATAAGAAATATAATGTCTTCGGAGAAGAACGGGATCTGTCTGACTTCTGAGGGACGTCAGATCCTTAAGAGAAAGACGTATTTGTTCTTAAAAAAACTAAAAAGCATGTCAGTCAGCAGGGAGTTCCTTAAGATTGTAGATAAGCCCAGTTTCTTAGAATATATGGATTTTTTAAAACACAATCATGCTAAAGAATGTCAGGACAAGCTTCAGATATCATTTGTTCAGTTAGCGAGAGAAGATATCTTAAGATATAAGATATTTGAGCAGGATTTTTTTTATAATATTAAAGAAAATGCTGTTTTTCTTCCAGATGAGGAACTTTTGGAATTAAAGGAACTTGTCGGTTTTGAGAAAACAAACCGATCTTCCTTAAAGCAATTCCTAAAAGCAGCGGAAAAAATCAAAGATACAAACTGTCAGGTTGTTAAAGTCGAAGGAGATTTTGGAATCCGTGTCCGTACACTTATGGGGAAGAAGTATATAAAACAGACATTTTTCCAGTTTTCCGCGGCGGGACTGCAGAAGTGGTATAAGGAAAGAGAGGCAGAATTGAAACATAAAAAGATCGAATATGCAAAATCCCTGCAGTCGTATGGAAATCTGCTGGCTGGAGATATTTATGATCTGGTCTGCCAGAATAGTTTTATTACGAAAGAAGCAATTGTTAGAAATCTGCGTGGCATGAAACAGACGTTAACGATCAAAGATGTGGAACACAGCGGAAGATATGGGCTGCTTACCAACGATGAGGTAGAGCAGATATGTGATCTGATGATGCGTGAGCATTTGCTCAATTGGAGATCGTATGACAGGTCTTTCTTTTACCTCATAAAGCCTTGTCCGGAAGGAGAACTGCTTTCGGAAGTAGTTTTGGAAGAGGGAAAAAATATATCCACGTTTCGGGATATTGATTGGGTTTCTTATATGAAGAAAGCGGTGGAAAATGGAAAAGAGTTAAGAGCTGGAAGAACAGAACAGATGAGGTTGCTGGAGCAAAAGCGGGTTCTTTGTATCTATCCGGATCTGGCAAGACAGTTTCTCAAAAATAAACCGGACTACTGGAGAGACTTTGCGTTTACCATGTACAAAGCAGAATCAGGGATCCAGAAGAAGTACTGGAAGTACGTCCTTGGATTGTTTGATGAAAAGCCGGAGAAAAACAATACAATATGACAAAAAACTTTTTTGTCCGATAGATCCGTTTTATCGTGTGGGAAGTGGGTTTTCTCCGCGGATGGTAAGCTGTAACCAGAACACGAAAGGAAGCGATGCTGATGAAAAAAGAATTAACAGAAAAAGAACGCAGTTTATTGGACTATATCTGCTCAAAGTACAGTCTGGATTTTTCGGGATGTAAGGCAAGAAAAACGAAAAAAGGCCATCTGTTTGTAGAGGATGGCAGCTATGTATTCCGTATTGAAAAGAAACATCTGGAATTGATCCTGGACAGCGATTACCGTACGGAGAATGTGATAGTCATAAGTGCAGACAAAAGCAGTGCCTGTTTTAAAGATTATGAGGAATATATCAGGAAGAAAGAAGAAGACGCAGCCCGCCTCAGAAAAGAGAGAAAGGCGGAAAGAAAGGCAGAAAAACAAAGACAGCAGCAGAAGCGGGAGGAATGGAAGGAAAGAGTAAGAACAGAGTTTCCTCAAAACTTGGATGCGGTCATGACCGATATGAAGGCTCCTTTCAAGCCGGATGGATGGTCTTATAAGGACATGGAGTTTTGGGAATATTATGAAAATGAAATCCAGGTAACGATTGCAATTCAAAAAGATATCCGTACAATGAAAGGCTTAAAGCTTGCATATATCAGTGGGAGCATGACTACCAGTGTCAACCCTTTGAGCAGGGAAGAGGTCTGTAAAAAAGTAAAATACCTGATGTCCTCAAAAAAGAGATCTGTGTGTCTGGTGGATGAAGGACATCAGTTCCTGCAGAGACAAACGTATTTGTTTTTAAAAAAGCTTAAAGATCTGTCGGTGTGCCAGGAGTTCCTTAAGGTTGTGGACGAGGCTGATTTCTTTGAATACATGGATTTCTTAAAACATAATCACGCCAAAGAATGCCAGGATCGGATCCAGGTATCGGAAGTTCAGATAAAGAGGGGAGATGTCTTAAAATACAAGGTATTTGGCCAGGAGTTTTTGTACAGCATTAAAGAAAACAGTATTTCCATGCCAAACGCGGTACTCTCAAGGCTGAAAAAACTTGCCGGATTTGAGAAAGAGTACCGGACAGTCATTAAATCCTGTTTAAAGATTGCAGATAAGATCGGCTGTCCGCAATATCGGGTAACGGAAAACCTGGATGTCCGGGTACGTGCCCTTGTGGGAAAGAGGTATGCGGAACAGGTATTTTCCCCGGAAGAGTTTTCCCCAGCCAGTCTGCGGAGATGGTATAAGGAAAAGGCGAAAGAATTTGAGGAAGAAGAGGAAGAGCAGGAACGACAGAAGGTCAAACGTGCGAAATCGTTGAAATCCTTTGGAAATCTGCTTGCCTCCGATATCTATGATCTGGTCTGCCTGAATGATTATATTACGGAGTCGGCGATCGTTAAGAACCTGCGTGGCATGAAGCAGACATTTCAGGCGACCATCAAGGGTGTAGAGAACAGTGGAAAATACGGGCTGCTTACGAACGAGGAAGTGGAGCGGGTATACAGCCAGATGAAACGTGAGAAGCTGATCTCCGAAAAAGGAATTGACGGGACTTATGGAGAGTTTTACATTGTAAAACCTTGTCCGGAAGGAAAGCTGATCTCCGAAATACATATCGAGGAGAAAAAAGAGTATGCGAAGTTCCTGGATACGGACTGGGTTTCTTATATGAAGAAAGTAATAAGTGCCGGAAAAGAGCGTAAGCTGACAAAAAAAGAAGACCAGGAGCAGATGAAGCTGCTGGAGCAGAAACGGGTTCTTTCTATCTATCCGGACCTGGTAAGGCAGTTCCTCAAAGGAAAGCCGGAGCACTGGAAAGATTTTGCGTTCACCATGTACAGCATGGAGACCGGGATACAGAAAAAATACTGGAAATATGTAACAGGATTATTTGAGGAGAAGAAAGATGACAATAAATGAGATCAGAGATAAATTAAAGGAAACAGGGTATATCCCGACGGATGATATCTGCTATGCCGTATTTGGCATGCTTGCACTTAATAAGCCGCTGCTGGTGGAAGGGGCACCTGGAGTTGGTAAAACTTCCCTGGCAAAGGCACTGGCAGAGGTTATGGGGCTTCCGATGCTGAGGCTGCAGATGTATGACGGCCTTACCAAAGATGAGGTCCTGTATGACTACGATTACCAGAGACAGCTCCTTACCCTGGAAGCCGTAAAGCCAAAGCTCAATGAGGAGATTAAAGACCTGGGGATCAATGATGCGATCAAACATGTGGCAGGGGATGTGGATTTCTATGGGAAAGAGTTCCTGATCCCCCGTCCGGTCCTTCAGACCATTGATGGAAGCGGCAGAAAGCTTCTTCTGATCGATGAGATCGACAAGGCATCCGAGGAAACAGAGTATATGCTGTATGAGTACCTTGAGGATTATTCCATTGATATTCCGCAGTTTGGCACCGTATCCTGTCCGGAAGACCAGAAACCTGTCGTGATTCTTACTTCCAATGCATACAGGGAACTGTCCGGGGCAATGAAACGCCGCTGCTCATATCTGTATATCAAGAAAAAGACCAGGGCAGAGATCATCGAGGTCCTTAAGTACAGGACCAGTGTGGATGAGAGGGTGGCGTCAGGGATTGCATCCTGTATGGTCGCATTCCAGGAAATGGATCTGAAACATCCGGTGTCCGTATCCGAGATCGTAGACTGGGCTTCCTATATCGAAAAGGATGGCAGCAGGGAGGGTGTGCAGAATTCCCTTGGACTGCTGGTAAAAGACCGGAGGGATATGGAAGCAGTTTCTGCGACCGTCAGAAACTATATACATGACATTGCTTACTAGGAGGGAGAAATATGGAAGATCTGGCATGCTACAGGGAGTTATGGGCAAAGCCTGCAGACAACATACAGGATTCCTATCTCTACGAATTTATCTTTGAAGCCTGCCGATTCTTTTCCAACAAGGGATACCTCTGCGATCCGTCAGAGATCTACTCCGTTCTTGGCAGGATGGGAGAAGTGGACATCAAAAGACTGCTCTATGCCATGATCGTCCACAGCTCAGACCAGTCAGAAGAATTTGATCCCCTGTACGGGGAATTTGTATCTCTCTTTTTCCAAAAAGAGAAAGAGTGGACTGCTGCCAGGGAAGCAGCAGATAAGGCAAGAGAGGATTCCGAAAAGGCGACTAAAGAGCATGAGGAGGAGGTAGCCCGCATACAGGAAAAGATCCGGCAGCTGAATGATAAGAAAGAAAAGCTTCAGGCAGAGAAACGAAAAGTCCTTGAGGAGCAGAACAAAAAGGAAATCGCAAAGGCAGAAAAAACAGCCAAAAAGCAGGAAAAGGTACGAAACCTGAAAGCCTGTCTGAAAGGCCTGGAAAGTTTATCAGGGTTTGTTGCCTGTGTCAGAAGCGGGGAAAGACCGGAGCAGGAGAAGCTGGCAAAGGAGATTAAGGAAGCATCCTTAAGGGCCTGTACGAAATCCAACAGCGCAGAGCTGCTTAAGGAGATCCGGGAGATTGGACGTCAGCTTAAGGCAATCAAAGACAAAGAAACTTCTGTGGATGAGAGGATTGAGAAAAATGACTGGGAGTTATGCCGTAGTGCGGATGACCTGAAGCGGCAGGAGCGGGAGTTTAAGAAAAAGCTAAAGCAGATCGCAAAGCAGCAGAAAGAGATTTTTAAGGACAAGCCAGTTGAAAGCCGCAAGGAGACACTCAGGCTGAAAAATGCAGTACATTCCAGATATCAGGGCGATGTCTGTCTGGATAAGAAGTTCTCCAAAATGTCCGCGGAGGAAAAGCTGCTGATCTATGATTACATCCGGGAGAACGCCAGAAAATTCCGTACAAAGTTAAATCGGAAGATACGGACAAACAGGGCGTCAAAGATCGATATTCCGGCAACTGTGAAAAAGAGCTGCCAGACAGGTGGTATCCCGTTGTGTCTGATCCACCAGAAACCGATACGGCAGAAATCCAATCTGATCCTGATCCTGGATGTATCCGGTTCCTGTAAGGAAGCATCCGAGCTGATGCTGGTGTTCATGCATGCCATGAAGGAGGTGTTTCCGGGTGGATGTTCTACATATGCATTTACCAATAAACTCTATGACATTTCAGAGTTTATGGAGATGGATGATGCAGCAGCGGCGGTCAGCGAGGTATTAAAGGCGATCCCGCGTTCCGGGGCTTATTCCAATTACGAACTTCCTTTCCGGACATTCTACAACAGCAATATGAGTAAAGTAACAGGGGATTCCTACGTCTATATTATCGGGGATGCCAGGAACAACAAGAACCGGTCAGGGGAAGAGTATGTAAAAGCAATCGCAAGAAAGGCAAAAAAGGCGTTCTGGTTAAACACTGAGGAAATGTCAGACTGGAATACCGGGGACTCGATCATTGGAACTTATGCAAAGTACATGACAAAAGTCGCACAGACGACTACTGCTGCGGAGCTGCTTGGTTTTTTGGAGAGCTGAAAAAGTGAATTCGAATTCACTTTTTTCTAGGAAAATGAAAAAGAGCAGGATGTCCTGCTCTTTTTGGTTGCGAGGAGGGTTCCTCTCTTCGATTAGTTTTCCCAGTATTCCTGCATTTTTGATTCAGCATCAGAAGGTGAGAGATTATACTCTTTTATGATGAAAGCTCTTGCTTTTTCATAGGAAGATCCAAGCATACTGTATGCTTTTATTGCAGTTCTGATGCCATAATCAAGCTCTAGCCGCCTGCCCTGTTCAATGCCCTGCTCGATACCCTGCTCGATAGCTCTTTCCTCAATTAGATCAGAAAAATTACACATATCCTCAATCTCCTTTCCCAAGTCACGATCCATATCGAGACCGTAATTTTCGCTTAAGTTTTCTTTCTTTTCTTTACTTGTCATTTTGGTCTGACTGAAAAGCACGTTTAACATACTGACAAGTATGTCGTCCGATGGGACCTTTTCATTCAGGGTGATAATTACTACAGACATCTTATCGTATGCTGCAGGATTATCCTTGATTCCGGGGATGATGTCTGTCTTATGGAGGTTATACTCAGCGATAGCATTTGCTTCCTTCTTTGTACTGTCAAAACAGATCCAGATGGTATACACCTTACAGATACTATCGTAATCGGGAATAAAGAATTCCGTGTCTAACTGCATAGAAAGCTGTCTGGCATTATAGAAGATGGCCCTGGTTTCGATCCTGTATCCAGGATGGAATTTTTTCTGGCCTTCAAGATTAATGATGATTTTCACCAATTTTCCTTTTATCGGAACTGTGATAAAAGTTCTCACATCAAAATTAATCTTTCCTTCTTTTCCAATCGCAGATTCGGTACTGATTCCCTGTACCTGATCTTTATTCGATAACCCCGGATAAATACTGACGCAGTTAATCTCAGCCTTCTCAATACAATCCTCGATTTCGGATAAAGACAAATCTTTCGCTTCCTTCACCACTTTCTGGAAGATTCTTGACAGAATCTGCTTGTCTCCCAGTATCTTTTTGGCATATTCGTCGTACTGGATCTTCGCCTCCGCAGCATCAATATTTCTGGATAAAGAAGTTGGTGTTTTCTTATCCTTATTATAAGATGTAGGTGTTTTGTTTGCAACCATATTTTCTTGTCTCCTTTCTTGTTTCATTGCAAAAACAGAATGATTAACAAGAAGCAGAAATGAAAAAATCCGCAGCAGGGCCAATCAGCAATCTCATTTTTTTGACAGGTTTTCAGACCAGAATATTTTCTGTGAAATGCCGATCTTTCGTACCAGATCAGACTGCGCCAGATATCCGGCTGCAATAGGTTTACGATATCTCCGCGGAAACACCCCTCAAAATACTGCGATAAGAAGAGGAGTGATTCTGACAAAAAATGTATTACAAAAAATATTTTTCTGGGAGGAAATGATGGAAAATGATACATTCAAGTGCTACAATGGTAATATCTGAAAACACAAAAGAAAGAAGGAAAACACCATGAAGAAAAAGCTGATATCTGTATTGTTAGGGATCACGCTTGTGGTTTCTAACTGTTCCTATGTTGGTGCCGTGGACATAGGAGATTCTGCTGTGGAAGTACCGGACTTTTCAGATGAAGTTCAGGAAGATGAATTATTCTCAGACGGATCGGAGGAGGTACCTGAAACCGAAGATGAGACAGTGCATCCTGCTGCTACAACGGAAAAAGTGAAAGTTGGGATCAAAGGTTCTTATCTGGCGGCATCCCAGGCAGTCCTTGACCGGATCAATCAGATCCGCAGGGAGGCATATGAAGAAGGAGTGCAGGATCCGCGGGATCCATCTAAGAAACTTACCATGGCTGATTATGTGCCCTTAAAGTGGTCATCCGATCTGGAGTATATTGCAAGGATACGTTCCGCGGAGGCATCTGTCCGCAGAGAACATATTCGTCCTTGTAATATGTGGCCGGAAAGTATCTGGGCACCGGGTGGAACTACGTCATATGCAGAAAATCTGGCTTGGAACCGTGCAAATGACATGCTCTATGGGATCAACCAATGGTATGGGGAAAAAAATGACTGGGTTAATCAGACTGGCAGGGTAACAGGCCATTACGAGTCTTTGATCACTCCGGAGTATCAATATATCGCAGTCTCTTCCTTCCTTAATGATGAAACTGGAAGGAACACCACATCCGCGGAGTTCTGTATGGATTGGAAAATGGGAAGTAAAGATGAATCCATGAGCAGTGTTTCCGGTACAACGGTTCAGACCATAGATGTGGACAAGACACAGATCTCTGCGGAGATCGTACTTTCGGACACTTCTTTGGAAGAGGGAAAAACGGCGAAGGCTACGTTTAAATTAATATACAAAAAAAGCAATTCAACATGCTATCCGGTTGACAGTGTCCAGTGGCTTTCTGCGGATGACAGTATTGTTTCCGTAGACCAGAATGGTAAACTGACTGCAAAAAAGCCAGGTAATACAACGATCACGCTGAAGATTGGAGATATTTCGGCGCAGAAGGATGTTACGGTCAAGGCACTACAGCCTACTGCAGCTCCGAAACCTACGTCCACGCCGAAGCCCACTGCAACGCCAAAACCGACAGCAACGCCAAAACCGACAGCAACGCCAAAACCGACTGCGACACCAAAACCTACCGCAACACCAAAACCTACCGCAACTCCCACACCAACGCAAAAACCAACAGGTGAAAAGAGTGGTAAATGTGGGGATGATGCGACGTGGACATTAAAAGATGGGGTTTTAACTATTTCTGGTTACGGAAGGATATATGAATATTACTTTTCCGGAGATCGATATGAGAAATACAGATTTCCTTATATTGATGAAATTAAAGAGGTTGTAATAGGCAATTCCATATATTATATTGAAAAATATGCATTTTCAAATTGCCCCAATCTTGAGAAAGTAACGGTTGGAAACTATGTAGCGTGTATTGGATACAATGCGTTTGCCGATGATCCTAAGCTGGTAGATGTAAAACTGGGAAATAGCGTAGAGGAATTGTGGGCAGATGTATTCTCCGGAACAGGCATTACAGAGCTTGAACTCCCTGCTTCCATAAATGATGCAACATTTTTCAATGCTTTCCGCGGAATGACTAATCTGAAGAAATTCAAGGTAGCAAGTGGTAATAAGGTATATAAGGCTGTGGATGGAGTCCTGTATAAAAAAGAAGGGAAAGGCTACTATCTGATAGCAGTTCCCGCTAAGAAAACCGGAGAATACAGGGTACCGGACGATGTAACAAGGATCACAGCCAATGCATTTGATCATAGTCATTTAAACAAGATCGTAATTTCCGATTCTGTAAAGACACTTAATGATTTCTGTTTGAGCAATTGTGAGAATCTACAATCAATCACGTTTGGTAATGGAGTAAAAACTCTTACCCAGATGCTTTGTGTTGGATGTACGCAAATTACGGAAGTAATAATTCCGGAAGGAATCGAGACGCTTGAGGGATATGTATTCTGTGACGCAAAATTGCTGAAGAGTGTAACACTGCCTTCCACGATCAAGGAAGTGGGAGAGCACTGTTTCCCTGATACTACAAAAATAATCAGAACAACTACGCAGAAGCCAACGGCGACACCAAAACCGACGGCGACACCGAAACCGACGGCAACGCCAAAACCGACGGCAACGCCAAAACCGACGGCGAAACCAACGGCAACACCAAAGCCAACGGCAACGCTGAAACCAACAGCAACACCGAAGCCGACAGCCACACCGAAACCAACGGCCACACCGAAGCCCACTGCCACACCAAAGCCGACAGATACACCGAAGCCTACGGATACACCGAAGCCTACGGATACACCGAAGCCTACGGATACGCCGAACCCGATAGGACCTACAAAGGCCCCGGAACCTACACAGGCTCCTGTGAAAAAGCCAAAGAATACTACAAGTCTCAAAACGAAATCAAGAAGAAAGAAGACGCTTGTCGTATCCTGGAAGCCGTCGAAGTCCGTAAGCGGATATCAGGTGCAGTACAGTCTGAAGAAAAATATGAAAAAGCCAAAGACAACGACAGCTGGCAAAAAAGCAACGGAGATCACATTTAAAAATCTCCGCAGCAATAAAAACTATTATATCCGTATCCGTACATACAAAACAGTTAACGGAAAGAGATATTACTCTGGCTGGAGCAAGGTTAAAAAAGTCAAAGTGAAATAGGATTTTCCCTGTCAGCCGGTATGAGACAGAATGTACCGGCCTGGCAGGGTTTTTTGTATAGAAATATTTCTGAGCATGGGTTTCGTGTATAATAGAAAATACATAATTCGTTTGGAGGTGGAAGAATGAGGCTGTGGACGACAATGCCTGCAAGAGTATACAAAGAAACAATTGAGAAAACAGGAATCTACCAGTGCGATCCGGATAAGAGCGAAGTACTTACCTGGGATGATTCCGGCCGGCAGTTTGCCAATGCATATGACTGGATGTACAGGTATATGACAGAAAAGATCGGACCGCCTCCGGAAGGCATTAAATATCCGGTATGGGCGTGGTACAGGCTCCGCACAAGACAGGCCCGTCCTGACCTGCGATGGGTGGAATTTCGGGGTGCAGCAAAGGAGATGGTGCTGATCGAACTGGAGAAAGAAGATTCCCAGGTCGTTCTCTCTGACGAAGAGATCTGGACGGTCGCACAGCTTAACGATACGGCATGGTGTAGAAACGACGAAGAACTGGACTGGTACTATAATCCGGATATGGAAGGAAAGGAAAAATTCAAGAAAGAGTCCTGGTACAGGGTATTCGAGATCGATCAGGCTCCTCATGTGCAGGCAACTTTCTGGGAGCTTAGAAAAGAAGAGATCAAAAAGATCTGGAAGTACAACAAATAAGCCGTCCGTTTGGGCGGCTTTTTTTCGGCAGGAGAGAAGTATCTCCTGCTATCAATCTGTCTTAAGTCTGCGGCACATATCCTTGATCCCGTTTTCTGAGTGAGCCGGGATCCTTTTGGCTAATTCTCTCCGCGGAGGCCTCTCTTTTTCCGGTATCGCAAGCCATTCCCTGCAGATGTCCTTTTCCTCTTCGGTCCAGGTTGTGGGGTGTGATGCTGCGGAGCGGACATTGTATCGATGGGCAGCACCGTTGATGGCCTCTTTGCTCATATCTGAAAACTCAGGATCTTTCTTTACGGCGTTCCATCCGCCTTTGCTGTAGAGTGCACAAAAGCGTTCGATCTTGTCCGGTTTCCAGTTTCTGTCCTTGCGGCAGTCATGCTTACGTCTGGCAGAATTGATATTGCTTATGGTCAGATCCGGGAAAAATCTGCTGCGGATTTCTTCTGACGTGAGGTCTGCATTCGCTTTAAGGATGGAGATCTCTTCCTCTGTCCAGGTATGCATGCTTCGATTAGTGATCCCAAGATTGTGTTTTCTTCCAGTGATGCCTGCCTTTGTGCGGTCCGGGAATATCTTAAGAAGTTCCGAAATGGAAAGAGAAGCGTTTTGCTTCAAGAGCTCGTCTTCTTCTGCTGTCCATGGCTGGCTGTCCCGAAAGGTAAGTCCCATCCTGTTAGCAATATTGGTGATACCTGCGCGGGTGTATCCGGGATATTTCTGAAGGATGAGGTCGATTCCATTTTTCTGACAATAATATTTTTTGATATCATCCTTAAACTCTTCAGAATATTCCTTGCGGGTTCCTGCCAGTCCCAGGATCTTTGCCCTGCTGATGATGGAAATACGTGTCCGGTTTGGAAGAACAGTAAGCAGATAATTGATCCCGCTGCCATGTTTGCCATAATACTCTCTCATGAGGGCATCTTCTTCTTCTGACCAGAGATTGTTTTCCAGCTGATGCAGTTTTTCCAGAAGCTCTAATTCCTCCAGTGCGTAATCATGCTGCACGATCTGCCGGTACGGATCCCCGATATCGAAAGAAAGTCTTGACACGGTTTCATTCTGCATTTTGGTATATTCCCGCATGTTCATGTGATTCGCAACAAAATCAAAAATGATAACATCGTTCTCTGCGTTGCTGGCGGAAAGGATCCTTCCAAGCTGCTGCAGGTAAACGATAGGAGAGCGGGTACGTCGGAACATGATCTCAACGTTTGCTCCGGAAAGATGAATGCCTTCATTCAGGATGTCTACGACATACAGAAAGCAGTCACCGTCTGTGATCTCGAATTGTTCATAGGTTTCGGCATTTTCCTTTCCTGAATATTTGGAATGTGCGTCCAGATGAACAGCATCCGGGAAGATCTCCCTGCAGGAATCCATGACTTTGGGTATCTCCTGGATGGAATCCACGAAGACGATCGCCTTGACAGGATGCCTGCCTGCAAGATGTTTTCTAAGGATATTCTGGAAAGAGTATTCATTTCGCAGGAAATCCAGACGGTTGTACAGTTTTTCTGTCAGTTCGTTGTTTCCTTTGCTTTCGGGAAGATCGTACAAGGCAGTTACATACTCAAAAGTTGGAAGGATCTTTTTCTGGATGGCTTCCGAAAGCTGTACACCCTGTATGTCATTTCCGTCAAAGAACTCTTTTGCAATGTTCCGGTTTCCATCCAGGAAACGGATCGGTGTGGCGGTAAGCCCGAGAAGCTTTCCATGATAATTTTCCGTTAGTTCGTTAAAAACCTTTCCCCACTCATCCGCACCAAGATGGTGCATCTCATCACAGATGATCAGCTTATATTTTGCAAGCTCAGGTCTGTTGTATAGCAGCCCCTGGTAGGTCATGGTTGTTGCTTGGGGAAGAAGCGTATTCCAGATCTTTGCACTTGCCCGGAATGGGACCAGAATGAGTGTATCCTGCTCTATTACTGCCTCCTGGACAAATTTTGCGGCAATGTAGCTCTTGCCGGTTCCTGTTGCAGCGCATAAGGCGCATTTGTTGTTCCAGACCATAGCCTGCAGAAGTTCTGCATATACCGTCTGGTTGTATTTTGGTAGATTGATGTTCATTTTTTTCTCCTTTCGTAGTTGGTTCATGGAAAATATGCGTTTTTTTCGTGTGATAAAAGGAGAGGTGTGTTTTGGCATATTATTAAGAAAAAAACGGAGGTAGAAAAATCATGAATGAAAATTACGCATCAAAGAAGGATCTAGTTATAGCCAGCGGTATCATTTCGTGTTTTATTCTGGCAGCTGCAGGGTTCTGTGCCCTTTGTCTTATACCGATGGAGTATTGCAGAGAAATGATGATAATTTCTATAGCTGTGGTACTTTTACAATTTTCCATCAGCAATATGTTTTTTGATATTTTTAAGATAACGGTGAAATATGAAAAACTTGGAAAATTCGTTGATTCATTTCTGTTAGGATTCCTGGTCCTGCTTCTGGCATTCGATGTGAGTTGTTTTGTCCTGAAAGTCAATGGTGTGATCAAGTTCAATCCCGCATCCTTTTGCGATCTCTGTCTGATGCTTTCCGTGGCTACAAGGATCATCTCGAAAGCTGTTCTTGGGAAAAAAACAGAGAATTGATTTCTGGACAGCGGACATTATCGAATAATGCGTAAAACTGCTGCCGGCCAATAAGGTTGTCCGTCATTCATTCATCAATGCTTTGATAGAAACAGGTATGTATTCCATGCCTGTTTTTTCGTACCAAAAACAGGTTGTTTTTTCTATGGAGTATGATTGTGCCAGACAAGGAGGTAAAAGCAGTGTGTGACGATCTTGGAAGTTTCATCCAATTCTCCTTGCAGAGATACCTGGTCAGTGGGATGAGGAGAAAATCCGGATGTTTGATCTGACAGGAAATACTTCAGTGGACACAGGTCTTTCGGGATATAAGCAACATGTCTGTTTTGGAGCAAAGATCCGAAGCGTGGAGAAAAGGAATGGTTGCAGATGGTAGCAGAACTGGAAAGTAGAAAAAATTAGGTTTCTGCATATTACAGAAAAAGCAGAAAGGAGATTTTTATGAAGAAAAAAATAATGATGGTCGTTCTGGCAGGTGTTCTGGTTGGAAGTATGGAAAGTGCGATGGTGTATGCAGGAAGAATGCCTGAACTGACTAAAACAGAGAGCAGCAACAAGAGCAGTATCTGGGAGGATTACTTGAAAGAGCATTCAGAAAGAGGGGTAAAAGAACAGTTTATCAAAGAACATGTCGGAGACCTTTCCGATGAACAGCTGGATCAGATGATCGGTGTTTATTTTGGTAATGATGAGTCCCTGGAGGACTCTTGTAACGATGGATATCAGGATTCGGATGAGTTCCCGGTTTCCCTGTACAGTTATACTTTTCAGGAAGAAATTGACGGAAACGACTATGATTTCGTCCAGTATACGGCAGTTGTAAACCAGGGTTCCGGCAGTGTCCAGGTGCTTCTTCCAAAAGGCTGCAAATTTGTAATCGGATATGGAAAACTGACCGACGGTTACAGGGCATATGGCAGTCTGGACGAAGCGGTGCAAAAAGGGGAGGACATCTGTTTATCGGAAGGATTGTCCGAAAATCTTCCTGACAGCAATGTGATCTGCTGGGATGCCAAAGGTGATGGAACCTATACTTTTGCAGTGGAAAAGACAGGTGACGCAGAAGATGATGCAATCTGGCTGGTTGACGGATACGGATATACCGGTTCGGAAGACCTTACCGGGAAAGTAACAGAGCCGGATGAAGACCTGGATTCGGATATGTTAGTGGGAGGAGCATTGTCCGAGGAAAGCTATCATGGTACTTTGGACGGAAATCTGTTTTTCCTGCTGCGGAGAAAATAGGATGTATAGCGGATGTGGTACAGTAAGCAGGGCCTGGGATACAGGTCCTGCTTTTTCCATTGCAGGATCCCCGTACCACAGCACTATTAAAAAATATCCTGTATAATAAGAATAAGAAAACTGATAGCGAGGTGAGACATATGAGTAAATGGTTTTATAAGAATAAAAAAATAGATCGTGAGTTATCCAATAAATTAGGCATCCACCCTGCGATCATCAAGATCCTTGCTGACCGCGGAGTGGAAACGGAAGAAGATATCCGGGAATTTCTTGCAGCAGATCTGTCAAAGGTATCCGATGGCTCAGAACTGACGGATATGGAAAAGGGTATCAGCATCATTCAGGATGCAATAGCAGCCGGAAAGCATATCCGCATCATAGGCGATTACGATGTGGATGGCGTAACCAGTACCTACATCCTCTACAAGGGTCTGATCGGGCTTCATGCAAAATGTGACAAGTTCATCCCGCACCGTATTAAAGACGGTTACGGGCTTCATGAGAACGCCATCCGCAGAGCCAGGGAAGACGGAGTGGAAGTCATCCTGACCTGTGACAACGGGATTGCTGCCGCGGATGCAGTCAGTCTGGCCAAAGAATTTGGGATGACTGTGGTTGTGACGGATCACCATGAAGTCCCGTTTGTCCAGGAGCCGGATGGTAGAAGATATATCCTTCCTGCCGCGGATGCTGTGATCGACCCCAAACGTCCGGAAGACCATGTGTTTAAGGAAATCTGCGGAGCAGTGGTTGCATGGAAATTTATGGGACGCCTGTATAAGAGGTTCGGAATGGAAGATGAGTTCAGGAATTCGGACTTTTTGGAAATGGCATCACTGGGTACTGTTTGTGACGTCATGGATCTCCAGAAAGACAACCGGACGATCGTGAAAGCAGGTATGAAAAAAATGCAGATAACCAACAATGTCGGGATGCAGGCACTGATGGAAGTTCTGGGACTGAAGGATAAGATACTGAAATCCTATGACTACGGGTTTAAGATCGGACCATGTATCAATGCAGAAGGACGTCTGGATACGGCTAACGAAGCATTTAACCTTTTGATGGAAACAGATCATAAAAAAGCTCTGGATAAGGCGGAAGAGATGCGTAAGCTGAACGTGGAGCGTCAGGACCTTACAAAGTCCGGAATGGAAGATGCTTTTCGTATCGTTGACACAGAAATGAAGAATGATAAAGTACTGGTCGTTTACATTCCGGGGATTCATGAGAGTATTGTCGGGATTATTGCCGGAAAAGTAAGGGAAAGATATAACAAGCCTGCAATTGTTTTGACCAATGGGGATGGGGACTTTTTGAAAGGTTCCGGACGTTCCATTGAAGCTTATTCCATGTTTGAAAAACTGTCAGAAGTCAGAGACCTGATGCTGGGATTTGGCGGACATCCGTTAGCTGCCGGTCTGTCCTTAAAAAAAGAAAACCTGGAAGAGTTCCGGAAACAGCTGAATGTGCGCTGCGGATTGACGGAAGCGGATTTTGTAGCAAAAGTCATGATTGATGTGGTTATGCCGGTAGATTATCTGACAGAATGGTTTATCAGACAGCTGGATATCCTGGAGCCTTTTGGCAAAGGAAATGAAAAACCGGTATTTGCCCAGCAGAATGTCAGTGCAAGCCAGGCACAGATCATTGGAAAAAACAAAAATGTCCTGAAGATCGCCTTTAACAGTGCTGTATGCCGGAACGGGGTATGCTTCCATGACATTGAAGAAAAAAAGCGGATCTTGAATCAGGATGGTAAGCTCAATGATTTTAAGATGCTGTATTATCCGGATCTAAATGAGTGGCAGGGGACTGTCAGTATTCAGGCGAATGTTCTGGATGTTTGTTAGATAATATGAGCAAAGATTATGAAAAAAGAGCAGAATATCCTGCTCTTTTTTCAGTCTCCATTTAAAAAAGTGAATTCGAATTCACTTTTTGGGGTTAAATTGGCAAAACTACTTTTTCATTCCTGCATTTCGGGATATCCTGCCAGGCTAAAACGTAATCTGTCATGTCTACGTTCCCGTTGACCCATCGACGGTTTTCCGTAAAGGCTAACGGGCGGGCATCCGCGGATTTTCCTTCCACCACCTGGACTAGGCACATATATTTCTGGTAGTCGAGAGTGTTCTCGTTAAGCTTTCCCGGTTCCGGCAGGTCTTCTTCTACACCGATCCACCCGTCAGGGATATTGTTTACAATACGGCGAGGACGTTTTCCTTCGCTGACCCAGCAACATCCTTTCTCGGGATTTTCTGTAAAAGAAAGAATATAATCAAGATCAAATTCTCCGTCTGTCATGACTTTCTGGATGTAAAGAATATCCGGGACAATATCTTCATCTGTTTTCTTCCAGCCGATACGGATCCGGTACTGGAATCCATCGATGTGATCTGCAATATACGTGATCTTGCAGAATGGATAAATGCCTTTGATGGATGTCGCCTCGTTAAATGCTTTGTTTGAGATCTCGATATGAGTAAAGTCTTTTGGGCTTAATCCGATCCGTTTTGCCCCTTCTCTGAGTACGGGATATGTTTCTTCTAACAGGGATTCTATCCCGGAAGCAGCTGCTTTCAACAGAAACCCTGCTGTTTTAAATCCTTTGATTGTTAATCTTCTCATGTGTGGCCTCCTTGTTTTTCCATAATATGACAAAAACCGTCTGATAGTTGTCAGACGGTATGATTTTGTTTGTAGTGGATTCCGCGTTTTTTTAATTCTTTATCCAATTCCAGCATGGCACGAGGTCCGATCCCCGGGATGGCGTGGATCTCATCCCTGGTATGGTTGGAAAAGTCTGAGAATCTGGTGATCCCGATGGTATGTAAGGCATTCAGTATCCGAAGCGAGATGGGGGAATGTTTGAGTTCCCGGGATACTTCCTTTTCGGACTTCAGACGAGGGATTCCCGCATATTTTTCAAACCGGTATTCCTGTTTGGCATCTGGGTATTTTTTGGTATCGACTTTTTCGAGGAACATTTCTTTTGGACGGACATAGGTTGCGCAATCGCCATATAATGCCTGATATACGACCATGGGTTCCTTAGTTTCCGTGTGTATTGCCTCACAGATGATCTTGTAGAGGTATGCATTATGGTCGTCGGAGTTGGTCATTCCTCTCTTAAAGTGCTGTACTACATCTCCGGGGCGAAGTTCTTCCGTTACCGTTTTCTTGCAGAATTCTCTTGTTCTTATCATTTTTTTCTCCTTTCATGATCAGTTTCGGATAAAATGAAGAAATTTCCGCATGAACAAAAAAGATCGATATTTTGACATATTATGAAGAAAAACGGAGGAAGAGATATGTTTAACTTGGAGAATGTATTCGGAAAAAAGGCAAAAAAGGCAATGATGACGAAGGAAGAGATTGCGGAATTTATCAAAACGGATCCGGAAGCCCTCCGTAGCTTTGAGGAATCCTATACAAAGCATGTCAAAAACAAGGTAAGTAACAACTTTTTTGCAGTCAATGCGAAACAGGCAGTCAGTGAAAAATGTTTTCTTTCTGATTTTGTTGCGGAGAATGTACACCTTGATGCCCTTGTTCAGAGGATCGTAGCAGAGCTTTTGGATAGCGCCGCAGTCTATGTCTGGGATGGAACGGATGACCATGTGCAGACCTTTGATTCCCTTCCGGAAAACTATGTCCCGGTTACCAATGAGGATCTAAAGGCTGTCCCGGAAGGATACCGCCCGGAGCTTACCGGATATCTGTATAAACGGGATATCGGAGAAGCTGCGTCCGGGATGCTTTTAAGCGTATATAAGGATTTCCTGCTCTGTAAGGATCCGAAAAAGAAAATGCAGCTTTATGGTATGTTCCGTCAGGGCCTTGATATCCAGGACCTTGATCCAATAACTTATAAGATCATTGACCGTAACAGGAACAGCATGGGATACTGGATGCCGCCTCTTGTACAGGCAGTCAAACAACAGGATTTTTTTAAGATCCCACAGACGAAGGTTTTGAAAGTGCCGCTTCCCTTGCTGCAGCTGACCAGGATGGAATATATGTCTTTGAACCCATCTACACTGTGTATCGTGGATGAGTTCTGCCAAAAAGCTTTTGGACTGGATCCCGAGAAAGAGTACTTTATCAAAACCGGGACCTATTCCAGCAAGTTTGATTTCCGCAATGCCCATGTATTGGGGGAAAAGGAAGTACGTGAGCTTGGGGAGTACCTGCTGTTTATCCATTTCCAGGCATTGTGCATGGCGCATTATGACCTGTCTGGCAGGAACCAGCCATGTATCTATGGCGTATCCACTACGACAGAATGGGTAGTGCGGGAATATATCCAGCCGAAACCGGGAGCGAAAGAGATCTATTTTGGCCTGCCGCTCCGTCCGGAGTACCGTATCTTTGTGGATTTTGATTCTGACCGTATTCTTGGATGCAGCCCATACTGGGAGCCGGAAATGATGAAGAAACGGTTTGGACACTCCGCGGATTCCACCAAACCGGATAAGGTGCATGATTACATCACGTACTCTGCTGCGGAAGAAGAACTGATGGAACAGTATCGAAAAAATATCGGAAAAGTTAAGGAAAATCTGAAAAGGATGCTTCCGGAGATAGGCTTAACCGGACAGTGGAGCATGGATATCATGCAGAATGGAAACGACTTTTATCTGATCGATATGGCATTGGCGGAAAATTCTGCATTAAAAGAGTGTGTGCCGAAGAGTTTATTAAAGAAAGTGGAAGAGGACTGGATTCCGCGGATTAATACGAAGGAGGATTGATGTCGTGCCAGCAGATTCATCAAATCTTGTTGTAAGCCCGCATTTTCTGGAATCGGGCAGTATCTATGTTTATAAAAGGGATTTTGATGCTTATTTTTGCAGCGTGGGCCGCGTGTATGTAAAGAAGGATACCATATGCCAGTGTATCAATGAATCCGGAACTCTGTTTTTCTTTGGATCAAAGAATACGCTGCCATGGGAAGCTGTACAGATGATTAAGTCAGATCCAAGTAAATATCTGGATGACATTACCGGATTGTATGTGCAAATGAGGAGGAAGCTATGTTAATCGATTTAACTTATCGCTGTAATATGGGATGCAACCACTGTATGTCGGACTGCAAACCTAATGGGACAGATATGACGCCGGAAATCCTGAAAGATGTTTTGGCTTTTTGCAAAAAAAATGAAGTGCCGAACCTGATCTTTTCCGGTGGAGAAATGTTTGAGAACCCGCATATCCTGGAACTGCTCAAGATCATCGAAAAGGAATGGGATAAAAGATTCCCGCTGTCGTTCATTACAAACGGACGAAAACTCGCAGATACTCCGGATATCTTTGAGGCAGTGCAGGATATGCAGAAAAAATACGGAAAGAAAAAGATCATGATCCAGGTGACGGACGATCCGCGGTTTTATCCGCAGCCGCTTTCAGAAAAACAGAAGTATCGGTTAAAGAAGCTGGATGCAGTCATCGAAGGTGTTCCGGGAAACGGGAATAAGTGTCTGTATCCGCAGGGAAGGACTCTGGAAAATTTTGATGATTCCTGGTGGAATACGATCGCTCCGAAATGTGTAAATGTAAGGCTGCTTGCGAAACAGGGAGTGGATTCCATCCGCGGAATAGTCAATACGCTGTTTCGTGCAGGAAAAGTCTGTACTCCATCCATATCTCCGGCAGGAGAGATCAAGCTTGGGGAATCTGCTTTGTGTCCGTCCGTGGCATCCATATATGACACGGAACAGGAGATTATTGAGAAAATACAGAGATGCAGGTGTCAGTCATGTGAGTATTCGTGGCAGCAGTTGAAAAGTACAAGTATAAAAGCATTTGAGATGTTAACAAAGAATTGATAGAAATGGCAAAATTCCTGTATCTTCGGAGTTTTGCCTTTTTTCGTATCGGTACATTTCCTGAAAGAAAAATGCTATCATTGCATTAAAGTAAGATATTAAAGGCGATGAAATGCGGAGGAAGTCCATGAATGAATATGTAAGGTATATGAATATGCGGTATGAGATGGCAGAGTGTGCCGAAGTGACGAGACAGGTTCTTGGTCTGACGGTACCGGTATCGCTGGAAACTTTAATTGAAGCGATGAAAAAGGCCGGGATCCAGTGTGTGCCGGATGAAAGTCTTGATACAGATACCAGGATCGTAGAGCTGCCGGAAAACCCGGAATATGCTTTCCAGGTTCTGTATAGCATAAAGATCAACGACAGGTCTCTGATCTTCTGTCTGGCCAGTGCGCTCGGTGAAATCCTTCTGCATCGTCTCAATTTTGCGGAATAAATATGGAAGGTGGTGCCTTATGAAGAAGATCGGTACAGCAGATATTATCTGGAAAGAATTTGATAATTTCGTAAAAACAGAAAAAGAGCATTCCATGAAAAAAGAATCCGGATGGTATGTGTCCGTCCGCTGGTCTGTTCCCAGAGAGATCCAGGACATTCTCTGGGGTATGTATACCAAAACAGGAGAAGGAAAAGACGCGGATGGCTGCGGATGTCCGCTTGGGGAGATTTCCGGGTTTAAACTGGAAAGTATCAGACAGCACCAGGATTACCTGGACAGTATGGGTCTTTCCTGGAATCTGTTGTACCTTCTTGATGGCATAGCTGTTCTTCAGTCCGGAAGTCTGATGATCGGACTCCCGGATAGCACTGTTTTCTGTAAAGAATACACAGACCTTGATACATGTCCGGAATTAATGGGAAAATATCCTCTGGTCAGCAAAAACTCAGCTTTCAGAAAAGAGGTAGCTTCCGGTATCCGAAATAAGCAGAAAGAGATTGATGGTAAGAAGAAAGAACTAGAACAGCTGGAGAAAGAAAAGCAGGCGGAACTGGAAAAACTGAAGCAGGAACTGGAAGCAAAGTATGCGGAAAAGACACAGCTTATCCGGGAGAAAAAGAAAGAAATGGAAGAGCAGATGGTTCAGTTAAACAACCAGATGTTTGTCCTGGATACAGAGCTTTATGGTATCCGGTGCATGATGGGCGAAACCGTTCAGTTTGTCCAGCTGGTCAAAGGATTGGAAGCAGAAGAAAAAGTCCCAGTGGTATTTTTCCAAAAGATCCGTTTCCTGGATGAAGAACTGGGAAAATGGCTGGCAGTTTATGATTTTGACGGAAAAGATATTGCGACCTTCGAGGATGCATTGAAAAACCGGGAAGATATCCGGGAAAGGTTTGCTCCCGGACCGAAATCTGTCTCTGTCATCCGGATCAGCAAAAACAATATCTTATGCGGTGCCTCAGATATGGTATCGAATGTTTTGGATACCTATAAGAAATTTCATGGGAAACAGATCGGTATCCTTATCCGGAATGGAGAGAACCTGTACGTGGGGTGGACGGATGAGGAGAAGGTCCGTATCAAAGATGAAAATGTATATCTGAAGCCGGAAACCAGGGAAGATTCCCTGGAAGAAGCAGAAGCCCAGTCCCGGGAAGAGGTTGCTTCCCGTTACTTTGTATTCAGCATCCTGCAGGGGGTATTGAATGATGGCAGGATATTAAAGGTTCCGGAGAAGATCAATGTATTAACACCGTCCCCATACCTGATCTTTTCCATGGCAGACGGGTGGCTGGAAGACAACCGGTATGGAACTTTTGCGGATATTGTTGAGCGCACAGATGCACCTCTTATGAAAGGCGATATGATCCTCACTACGATAAAGATCGAGCGCGATGATGCCGGCCTTGGGAATATCTGGAACAATGGAAGGAGTACAAGGTATGATGCGTGGAACAATGACCGCGGAAGAGGAGAAAGGAACCGTACCCACGATGCCCATATCCCCGACAGGAGAGTTGTCCCGGTTAACCTGGTAGATACGATTGATACTTACACTATTACGGAAAAGAAGTTCCGCCTGACCGTTACGGAAGTTCCGGTAAAGGTAATCAGGGAAGGAAATACAACGGTGACCCAGTTCCGGTACGATACGAAAAAGACCAATGAGTATCTTGGTAAAATAACTTCTTATCTGACAGTAAAAAACAACAAGCTATATGAAAAAATCGATGTGAAAGGAAAGTCGCCCGAACAGATCCTTGCAGCTGCAAAAGCCTGTGGCTATGTACATACAGATGCAGAGCAGATCATGATGGACCACGCGCATTCTTATTACACGGTATTTGAGAGCATTGTGCATACGGAAACAGAAAAAGAATACTACGTTTCCGCCAAAAAGGATAATTACTGGAAGGATGCGGATTCCTTTGCCAACATGAAGATCCGGCCGGGCGAATACCTGAATCTGACATTTTTAAATTCTGTATATCTGGTCTATGCGATCCAGAATCATAAGATTGGCGGATGGCGACGTGGGGGAATGTCGGTAGACTATGCCAACAGTATCCCGTATCTCAATAAAGCACTGGAGTATATTCGGAAACGGGAAAAGGAAGAAGCTGTCATGCTTGGCAGATATATGGAGATGTATGAGGGATGGCAGATAGATGTCTCCGAGTGGCGGCTAAAAAACAATTACCATCGTCTTACAGATGCGAGAGCAGGGAAATTTGCAAAAGAAAAAGCCGGGAAAATCCCGGCCCCAAAGGAGAAAAAATATATATGAAAAGCAATCCTGCTTGTTTACGAATATTAATATAACGGAAAATAATGGTGAGATTGTGAAGAGAATGTGGTAAATTTGTGAAAAGTAGTCAGGTGTGACAGAAAGGAGGAAGTATGATCATTCCGATTCCTTGCAAATTAGGTGAAAAAGCATTGTGTAATGGAAGAATGCTTGTGTTCTGTGGGGTGGACTGGTTCAGATGGTCTTCCGGCATGGAGTATACGTATTTCTTTGAGACAGGAGATTCCTGGCATGAGGCAGATTTCTACACAGGAGATAGAGCTGGCATGTCCAAATACATCGAAGTGGATAATGTCCTGCTTTCTTCCTTTGTTCTGAGGGAAAAAGGCTTTCCTCTCCGCGGAGAAGGATACGTAGAAGGATTCCGGTTCAAAAACGGAAAAACATATGCCCATATCCTGTGCGAAACATTCTATTTTTCGCATCATTGTGTCGAATCTGATGAGAAAGGATACTGTGTTCCTGGTGGGGATATTATTTTCCAGAGGAACTGGAACGAAAAACAGATAGATGCTATACTGTCCAAAAGAGGAGGAAAAGGTCGTGAAAGTAATATTTCTTGATATTGACGGTGTTTTGACACATACGGATTACCTCAACTGGCAGACCAGGCACATTGAGCCGGAAAGAGTCCGGTTCCTCGCAAAGATCGTGGAGTTGACAGACGCACAGATCGTCCTTACCTCCACCTGGAAGGATGGATATGACAGACAGTCCGGAAAAAAGGATGATTACTATGTTGTACTTGAGCACGTTTTGGCAGAACATGATGTGAACTACTACGGCTATTGAATAGCCGAGCATCTTACTGGGCCCCGATTGAATCGGGGCTTTTCCTATGCTTCAGTTATCCAGCAGCCGTCGTCTTCCGAGGAATGCCTCTTCTGCCAGTTGCGTAGGCTGGCAATGGTACACACTCTTTAGACCGACACGCCCTGCACAAGTGCAGAGTATCCCATTGGTAGTCCATATGACAGGGGCGGAGCCCTGTTCTGCTTCAGGCAGTCACAGCCTGTTCTTTCTTCCACTCCATGTTCCGTTCTGCCTGCAGTGCCTGTATCGCTGCATGACGTTCCTTCTTTGAATACGGATACTTTTCACAGATACCGATAAGTTCCTTATCCTCTGCGCGGGCTTTGATATTGATGCTGCCAACGTGGTCTGCATCATCGGTATGCCCGCAGCAGGTACAGTGGAACACTTTCCCGTTGCGGCTTGCCTTGTCAAGACATCCGCACACCGGGCAGATCTGGCTTGTATATGCCGGTTCTACCTGCACAAACGGAAATCCATGCCAGGACAGTTCTTCCATCAGCTTCTCCGCAAGCTTCCCTCTGGAAAAAACAGAGAGCATCCCGTTTACCCTGCGGCTTTTGTTAAACTCCTTGATATCCAGCAGTTCCATCGCTGTGAGTACTGATTTATCCCCATTCAGGCTTTCTATGTAAGTATTTACGGCATTGCGTATGGTATGCTCTACAAGCTGGTAGTAATGCCGTTTCTTCCGGTACGGTGCGTGTGCCTGCCGGATGTCTTTTTCCAGATGGTCCATCCGTTTCCTCAGGTTAAGGATGACCTTTTCCGGCAATACCCCCTTATGCTTCTTCAAGAACCGGCGTAACTGCTGCTTCCGGTTCCGCAAAGTGGAGAGGTTTCCAAAAGCAGGTTCTACTTCCGTCTGGTAAAATTCTATGACAGGCTGGAAGCTTTCGATCGCCTGGCCCTCTGAGGTATGGAAGGCATCCGTGATGCCGACATCCACACCGATGACTGCGGAATGTTCTTCCGGGGTCTGGGTCTTCTTCTCAAAGGAACAGGTAAGCTTAAGGGATCCTCCGGCGGTGATGGTATAGCGCATGGAACCGGATATCCCATACTGTTCCATCCTGCGCAGGGCATCCCGGTCCGCCTGTACCGGCACCTCCATCCTTTCTCCCTTCCTGTCGGGGATGGTGACTGAAAGGACATGGGATGTTGTTACATCTTTTGCCTTTTCCAGGCAGCACAGCCGGGTATCCATCATGACATGGGCTTTTTCCACTACCGGGATACGGTATTCATCTGAGATGATATGGTAAAACATCGTTATCTCTGAGACAGAGTCATGGAATTCTTTCTCCTCCATTGTTTTTATGGTATCACGCAGTTTATCATAATACTGGATCTTCTCCTTAGCCTTATAACTGTCACGGATACGCGCGAGCAGGTCGCACATTTCCACCCTGGACTGTCCTGTGAGCACCGCATGGAACAGCAGGATGGATACTGCGAAAACAGATCCTCCTGTTGCCGCAATGACATCTTTCCGTATATTGTCCAGCCGGTTATGCAGTTTCGTTACCGCCTCATCAAAAGCATTCTGGCTGTATGCAGAGCTGAGTGCCTTTACGCGGGACTCTTTCTCCAGCTTGCGGAGAAGGGGATCCTTCTTGCTGTTCTTCAACAGCTGTAAAAGACAATCTTCCCTGTCAGAAAGGAGAGAGATATAAAAGTTGACTGCATCCGTATAATCTGCCTGTAGTTTTTCAAGGGTACTGCGCTTTTCTGCGTTTGGACTTCCGTATAAAAAAACAGAGCGCGTATGGGTGCCGGATGAAACCTTCCTCTTTTTTGCACGTGGTCTAGCCATAAGAAACCTCCTTTCTTTCAGATATACCGGTTTCTTTTATTTTATCATATTTATAAAAAATAGGCAAACATAAGTTTGCCCGTACGCTTTCATCTCGGTAATTGAATTATCGAGGATTCTCGCTTGCCATCCTAAAGATCTATGACATTACGGATAACATCCCGGAAGAAGTCCTTGAACAGATCCCGTCTGTCATTTCCTTAGACAAGCTGGCAAACATGGGACAGGCAGGGCTGCAGAGGTGGAGAAATGGCTTATGGATCATCAGGCTGGCGGGTTTGTCATATTAGACGATGAGGATCATGACTGGTCAGACTATGGTTTTGACAGTCGCTGGATATAGACCAGCTGGTACGAAGGCGGCCTGCAGGAAAAAGATGTGGCAGAGGCGGTCAGGATCCTGCAAAACAAGGAGGTGCGTCCTGAATGCACATAATGAGTTTTGAGGAATTTCTCGAAAATGGAAAACCGGAAATGTCCGTGATCATCCAGAGAGTAGCGGACAGGTATAAGAAGAATTACAAAAATACATTAAAGAGACAGCATGTTCCGGAATATCAGTACAAAAATTTATGCCAAAAAGCATGGAAAGTTTTTCGGAAGACAATGGATTTCGATGCAGCGGTAAAAAAGGAAATGATGCAGGGAAAAGAAAGCAGGAAGTTCTTTAACCCGAAGTATCGGAAAGAAGCCGAAGCCCTGTATGACCAATACCTGGAAGAAATGCATGCCTGGATGGAAGAGGAGCGTCTTAAGAATGCGGTGCTGACTGTGATCCCCGAACGGATCAGGGATGCATACCCTGCTGCGAGACAGCTTAAACGCAGGTTCGTCCTGCATATTGGTCCGACAAATTCCGGAAAGACCTACGAGGCCCTGCAGAAGTTCCAAAATGCAGAGGAGGCAGTATATCTGGCTCCTTTAAGGCTCCTGGCACTGGAGGTATACGAGACTACAAATATGTTCCTTCCATGTTCCCTGCTGACCGGAGAGGAAGAGGATATCATGACCGGAGCCACACATATCTCAGAAACCATAGAGATGGCAGATCTTTCCCGGCATTATGATATGGCGGTCATTGACGAGGCTCAGATGATCAGTGATCCTAGCCGCGGAGGTGCATGGACAGCTGCTATCCTTGGACTCTGTGCGGATGAGATCCACATTTGTATGGCTCCCCATGCGGAATCCATTATCCGGAAACTGATCGCATACTGCGAAGATGAGGTTGTGGAAACAGACCGCAGGGACAGGATGACGCCGCTTATCGAAGACACAGAAGATTTTTCTTTCCCGGAAAGTGTGATGCCGGGGGATGCACTGATCGTATTCTCCAAGAAAAGCGTGATCTCCTGCGCTGCAGAGCTTCAGGCAAAAGGAATCTCCTGCAGCATGATCTACGGTGCCCTGCCGTATGAGACGAGACGGGCCGAAACAGACCGGTTTGCGAAAGGCGAAACATCTGTCGTGGTTGCTACGGACGCGATCGGCATGGGCCTAAACCTTCCGGTAAAGAGAGTGGTATTTCTGGAAACGGAAAAGTTTGACGGATATGGCAGGAGGGACCTGCTGCCGGAAGAGATACAGCAGATCGCCGGACGTGCAGGGCGAAAAGGACTCTATGAATGCGGATACTATACTTCATCAAAGAGAAAACGTTTTATCCGCAGCAGCATGACCAGGTCTCCGTCAGCGATACTGTTTGCCCGTCTGGGTTTTCCGCGGATGCTCATAGAGGTGGAAGGAAAGCTGTCGGAAGTGATGAAACGATGGATACATATTGAGACGGAATCATTTTTTCTGAAAACTGACCTGACCGAGGAACTGGGACTGTGTCAGTGGCTGGAGGGTTTGACGGATGATAAGGAGATGACTTATCGTCTTATGTACATTCCGTTTAACACGGAAAATCCGGAACTGCTTACTCTCTGGAAAGAAAGCGCCAAAGTGGTGATCGACAGGGGATATGTGGACATTGATGATCCGGTGTGCCAGCTGGACGAAGAATTCGGGGAAGCAGTCTGCGAGAGTGATACGAACAAAAAAATCCAGGCACTGGAAGTTCTGCATCAGAAGTATGATGTGTTCCATAATTTCGTCCGGCTCTTTGGAATGCCGGGGAGACAAAACTGGGACAAGAAGCTGATACGCAAAAGAAAAAAGGAAATCTCAAAAGAGCTGACAGATACGATCAGGGAAAAGAAGCTAAAGAGACGGAAGTGTATGGTCTGCGGAAGGAACCTGCCATTTGGCTACCCATACAAACTGTGCCAGCCCTGCTTTGAGAAAAAGAAGTTTTTTGAGGATTTTTTTGAGACTGTGGATATGTGACTTAAATTAGCAAAAAGAAAGCACCGGTTTCGGTGCTTTTTCTGGTCATGGTAAAACTTCGAGTATTTGTCCAACGCGGGAGTTTTCAAAGATTCCGTCAGAGATTTGCCCGTTCAGCTCCGCGGCACAAAGCTTTGCTGTGTCCCGGGTAATGCGGACAATAGAATAGTCATGTGTTCCCGTCTTATCGAAATTGTCTACCTCGATGATACGGGTTCCGTTCTGCTCATTAGAGAAATCATACTGATAGGACGGAAAAAATGATTCTCTCTGTCGATGTCCTTCCGTCCCATATACCTTCCATGTTCTTGTAACCATAATAGTTTCCTCCTTTGTATCAGATCTGTGTATTCTCGACCAGGTTTCTGTGATAGGCTCTTATCTCTGAGATGTCTTTTTTCTCAAATCCTTCTCTGACTATGTACCCGTATTTTGGATGCAGGTCTGCGCAGTTGAATGCATACATTACTTTTCCGCTGACTCCGCGGGCAACATAGCCTTTCCAGTCTCCTTCAGACCGGAATACGATATCCAGTGGTTCTTTTCCCTGAATGATAGCTTCGCGGTGCAGGCTTTCTTTTGCTTTTCTTTCTGCTTCCGCGGATTGTCTTAAGTCTTTGAGGTCATACAGGATCTCTCTTGCATCAATTCCTTCAATCTCGATCTTCTCCACGGAGCTGTTAAAATACTTAGCGAAGAAAACGCCGTACTCATCCTGGTATATATCAAGTATATCCATGGGTGATGAGGCTTCGATTGTAAGTTTGAGACTTGGCCGTTCTTCCGCGGAAATACTTATCATACAGCTTTTTCCGTTGCTGGCAAATGGATAGTCTTTTATCATAGGTCATTCTCCTCTCGTTAATGATTTTGTTTGAAATATGAAAAATATATGTAAAAATAGAATATTTTGCATATTAAGCATACAAGTATAATGCTTAGTTTTAATCAGGAGGATAGATCTGCGGTATGATCGACGTAAATGACAGTTGAAAATAAGTATCAAGAAAACAACTATATTTATAGGTATATTGATGTTGTTCGTGACAGTATGGGCATATGTGCCTGTTCAGTCTGTTAGCGCAGCCGAAGCGCAGTCCGCTGACAGTGCAGGCGTTTATGTGTTTCAGGATGCGAAAAAAGAGGGCACCGTCACAGTTGTCAAGTAACTCATGACTAAAGTCACGAGCTTGCGAAAGCAGGTTCTGGTTTTAGCTGTAGGGTTACTGAGCAGGGATACGGTGACGTATGCGTGTATCCAATGGCATCTTCGGATGCCGGAGGGTGCTGGTACCGACGGATGTCATGCTTTTCAGCAGGATTCCAGTCCTCCGTTCTACAGAGCATACGCCAAGTCCAGGAAAACAAACGTAAGCGCAGTGCCTCAGGCTTACCACCGGTGCGGGAGGACCGTTCCTCCCGTGAAACAGCACTGCTAAAGGAGTTAGTATGACAGCATTAGAAGAGAGATTATCGAAAACAGAATATATCTATGTCCTCGGTTTTGACGGGAAACCCCAGATGCCGACCAGACGGAAAAGGCATGTCCTGAAGCTGCTGAAAACGGGCAGGGCCCGGATCGCAGAGGATATCCCGTTTACGATCCGGCTGACATACCGCAACGCGCCCGTCCTCCAGCCGGTAACGCTGGCGGAGGATCCGGGCAGGACGAACATCGGAGCCGCAGTCCTGTCCCCGCTTGGAGACCTGCTGTTCGCCGCCGTGATCGAGACCAGGAACAAGGAGATCAAGAAACTGATGACTGACCGCCAAAAAAGCCGGCAGGCATCCAGGAGAGGGGAAAGAAAAGCCCGCCAGCGCCTTGCAAAAAGATATGGTTCCATGGTGAAGTCCGGCATGGTCATGCGGAAACTGCCCATGTATGCTGCGGACAGATTTGTGACCTGTAAGTTCATCCGGAACACCCAGGCCCGGTTCTGCAACCGGAAACGCTGTCCGGACTGGATCACCCCAACGGTGCAGCACCTGGTGCAGACACATCTGAACATCATCCGGAAGATCAGCAGGTATCTGCCGGTCACAGACATCGCATTTGAAGTCAACCGGTTTGCGTTCATGCATATGGAAAACCCAGAAGCTATAGGTGTGGATTTCCAAAACGGTCCGCTGAAAGGATATGGTGATGTAAAGGAAGCCATCCGTACCCAGCAGCATGGAAAATGTCTGATGTGTAAGAAACCCATCGCCCATTTCCACCATATCGTGCCGCGCAGCAGGGGCGGCTCCGATACGATCCAGAACCTGGCTGGTCTCTGCCCGGAGTGCCATACAAAAGTACATAAGGATACCGCCTTCCGAAAGGATTTCGACGAGAAGAAAAGCGGTCAGTTAAAGAAATATGGTGCCCTCAGTGCCCTGAACCAGGCAGTCCCGTTCATCTGCAAAAAACTCCTGGAAGAATACGGGGAGGAGCATGTACATTTCTGCAGAGGCCTGGATACCTCCCTGATCCGGACTGCCCTTGGATTTGAGAAAACAAAAAAGGACCAGATGCATGAGGTGGACGCTTACTGTGTCGGGCTTGCAGCACTGGAGGTCAATGAGGTGGAAACACCTGCGTTTGACCATACCTTTCAGATACGCCAGTTCCGGAGACAGGACCGGTCCATCATCCATCATCAGACCGGCCGCTCCTATTACCAGGGAAAAGAAAAAGTTGCCCAGAACCGGAAACCGGGTTTCGAGCAGAAAACAACGGCTCTTTCCCAGTGGTATGAAGAACAGGTCAGGATCCATGGGGAGAAGGAAGCTGAGAAGATTCGGAGCCAGCTCAGGGTTGAGAAGAGCTGCAGGCATTACAATGACATGGACCGGTTCCTGCCGGGAGCCGTATTCCTTTATGAAGGGAAACGATACGTGCTGTCTGGAAGGATCACGAACGGAAAATACCTGCGGGCCTGCGGACAGGGGATGAAAAATTTCCCTGCTGCAGAGTGTACGTTCATCCGGCATAATGCAGGATTGGTTTTTATTTGATATTTGAAACAGTTATATTACATTTTCCAGGCGCGTCCGTATCTCACGACTAAAGTCACGAGTCTTGGACGCGCATATTAATAAACCAAGAGAATGTGAGAAATTAAATAAACCGCCTTATGTGTGCAATGGATG
>OAWC01000110.1_pt1 | contig 75126 bp, 67 predicted proteins | sample 1495331 | NCBI WGS metagenome assembly OAWC01 (sample SAMEA2580115, study PRJEB22360) | human gut metagenome | biome: human gut; feature: human-associated habitat; material: faeces | place: Denmark | collected 2008/2010
ACCGTCTCCATCTCCGACGGCAAGATAGAGCAGGCTGCCGGCGGCAGGGCCACCGGCGAGGACGGCACCGGCGGCAGCGGCATCCGCAGCAACGGTACACTCACCATCAAGGGCGGCGAGATACAGCAGACTGCCGGCGGCGACGCCACCGGCAAAGGCGGCACCGGCGGCAGCGGTAGAAAAAATGAGTGAAGAGGAGGACTTTTTCGGCAGCGGCAAGAGCGGCGGCGATGGCATCGGCAGTTACGGCGCCCTCACCATCTCCGGCAGCGCCAAAATCGAAACCGCGCAGGGCGGTGCTTCTACCAATGGAAACGGTGGCAGCGGCATTTCCAGCGGCGACATCCTCACCATCGAGGGCAGCGCCAACATCGGAACCGCGCAGGGCGGCGCTTCTACCAATGGCACCGGCGGCGACGGCATCCACAGCGGCAGCGTTGTGAAGATTTCGGGCGATACCATCACGAAGGCCACCGGCGGCAACGCCACCGGCGAGAACAGCACCGGCGGCAGCGGCATCGGCGGCAGCTTTGTGAATATTGCGGGCGGCACCATCAACACCACCGGCGGCAGCGGCAAGAGCGGCGGCGCGGGCGTGTCCACTGAAAGCGGCATCGTCTCCATCGGCAATTCCGACACCCCGCTGGACCTCACCGCAACCGCACCCGACGCCGACAATGCCATCCGAGGCCGCGACGGCAAGAAGCTGGACGAGATCATCCATCTCAAGGAAAACGGCAAGCGGGGCCTCGTGAAGCTCGTAGAGAACGGCGTAACGCGGCTCTTCCACAACGGTGTCTACACGGCCAGCCTTCCCGGCTTCTCCGGCAGCGAGACCCACCCCCTCGGCGATTGGGTCATCACCAAAAAGCCTACCTGCACCGAGCCGGGCGAGAGACAGCACAGCTGCAAGGTCAAAGACTGTGTCGTCACTGAGACGGAGGAGCTGCCCGCCCTCGGCCATCAGTGGAGCGGCTGGATGCCTGTCCAAGGCGACAGCAGCCGCGAGTACCGCATCTGCGCGGTCTGCAATGAGGTGGAGTACCGCGATGTCTCCCACAACAGCGGCATCAGCGACAGCACCATCTCCACCGGCCTGCGTGTCCTCGACCCGGCTCAGACTGACATCCTCCAGAACGCCCAGCTGGTCCGGCTGAGCCAGATCAGCGATGTTCTCTACATCGATGTCTCCCATGAGACGGCGTCTCTGCAGGGCGTCCTTTCCGATTTGACCGGCCTCCGCTCTGAGCGCATCGGGACCGTTGTCTTCTCCACCGAACGCTGCACTTCCACCCTCTCCCTCTCCGATGTTGCAGCCCTCGGTGCGGGCGATACGCCTTTCACCCTCCGCCACAGCGGCTCCACCGCCAGCTTCACCGTGGGCGGCGCAGACCACAGCGCACTGCTGAGGTAAGCAGATCTCCATCCTCCATTCCTTCCACATAACGACCAAGGCCCCCGCAGTTCTGTTCCGGACTGCGGGGGTCTTGGCGTTTTATTCTGATAAAATCTTACTTCAGCTCCCGCTGTACGGCAGCAAAGTCCTCGAGGGTCAGGGCCTCGGGGCGGATGCGGGCGTCGAAGCCCGCCGCCTCGATGGCCGCGATGACCTTATCCTTCGGCAGGCCGAGGCCGCTGGCGATGGCGTTGGCTGCGGTCTTGCGGCGCTGGCCGAAAGCGGCACGGATGAGGGCGAAGTAGCCGTCCTCGTCCTCCACCTGTACGGCGGGAGTGGGGCGGATGTCCATCCGCACCACAGCGCTGGTGACCTTCGGGGCCGGGTAGAAGCTGCCCGGCGCGGCGGTGAACATCAGCTTTGAGGTGGCGTAGTAGCTCACGGCGCAGCTGATGGCGCTGGACGCCCGGGTGCCGGGGGCGGCGGCCAGACGGTCGGCGGCCTCCTTCTGTACCATGACGGTAAGGTTCCGGATGGGCAGGCGGTCGCCCAGCAGCTTCATGACGATGGGGCTGGTGATGTAGTAGGGCAGGTTGGCGCAGACAGCCACCGGCATCCCGGGGAACTCCTCCTCGATGAGGGCGCGGAGGTCTGCCTTCAGAACATCCTGCAATACCAGCTTGAAGTTCTCCACGCCCGCCATGGTCTCGGCCAGCAGGGGCGGCAGGCGCTCGTCCACCTCGATGGACACCACCTTGGCGGCGCGCCGGGCCAGCTCTTTGGTCAGCACGCCGATGCCGGGGCCGATCTCCAGCACGCCCCAGCTCTTATCGACGCCGCTGGCGTCCACGATCTTAGGCGGCAGGCCGGGATTGATGATGAAGTTCTGTCCAAAGCCCTTGGAGAGCGCGAAATCGTATTTTTCGCACAGGCTGCGGATAACGGAGAGGTCGGTCAGCTCCGGCATAGTGGTTTTCCTTTCTGTTTTTCGGTTGTCATTTGGTAACGTACATGCCAAAGCCTCTCCCTTTGGGAGCAACAGCGATGACCGCCGCCAGCGGCGGAAACAGGGAGAAGCTGTTGGGGCTGCGGCCAGCAGGATGCGAGCGACAGCGAAGCAGACGCTGGGAGCCGCAACCCGGGCAGTGGCATCGCTTGCGATGACGGAGAGGGCAAGGCCGCAGAAAAATGGCCGCTGCACAGCGATAGGCAGCGGCCTTTGTCAGAGCAAGACCATCATAGCCTTGCCCTGTTCCATTTCAGCATCCTTGCCCTCTCAGGCGCTCACGCGCCAGCTCTCCCAAAGGGAGAGCCTTTTTAAGATGCGCTTTCCGTGCTGGAAGCCTCCTGCTCCCCTTCCGCACCGGCCTCGGAGGAAGCGGCGCTCTCGGCTGCGGCCTCCGAAGAGGCTGCGGCGGAGTCGGCGGCGATGTCAGCGTCGTTCACGCCGCCCACGGTGGTGACGCCGGTGAGCTGCTGTGCGCAGCTGACGGCGCGCTGTATCTGCGGGTCCGTGTCGAGGGTGTAGTCATAGTAGCTGGCCTGCTCGTCGGCAGTCAGCGGGCGCTCCACGTCCACGGTCAGGCCGGTGCCGTCGAAGCAGGAGCCGTCGCCGCAGATGAGCTTTGCCACCGTGACCACGACGGCACTGCCGTCCGAGAGGCGCTGGGGGCTGCTCTGGATGGTGCCTTTGCCCATCGTGGTGCTGCCCACGAGGCGGGTGCCGCACAGGGTGCGCAGGCTGGACGCAAAGAGTTCTGCCGCACTGGCGGTGTTCTCGTTCACGAGGCAGACGGTGGGCTGGCTGATGACCGAGTCGCCGGTGCTGCTGCCCAGCAGGGTGCGGTTGCCTGCCTTATCCTCCGCGTAGGCCAGCACGCCTTCCGGCGCGACGAGTTTGATGCAGCTGATGGCGTCGTCAAGGATGCCGCCGCCGTTGTCGCGCAGGTCGAAGATGAAGCTCTGGGCGCCGCTGGCGGTCAGGCTGCGGAGTGCAAAGTCCAGCTCACTGGGGGTGGAGTTGTCGAACTGCCAGATCTTGATGTAGCCCACATTGCCCTGCACCAGCGCGGGATCGACGCTGTTGGCCGTAAAGCCGAAGTGGGTCAGGTCGGCGGTGTGCTGGGCGTTCTCGCTGTCCAGCCAGCTTACATTGACGCTCGTGCCGCTCTCGCCCCGGAGTTTGTTCTGGACAGTCTCCACGCCGCCCAGACTTTTGATGTCTGTGCCGTCGATGGTGGTGATGTAATCGCCCCGCTGGAGGCCGGCCTCCTTGGCAGGAGACTCGTCATACACTTTGATGACCTTGGCGTAGCCGGACTGGTCGATGGCCAGCTCCACGCCGATGCCCATCAGCTTGCCGCTCTGGGCGTTGAGCAGGTCGGTGTAGGCCGAGGCGGTGTAGTAGCGGGCGTACTTGTCGCCGGTACCCAGCAGATAACCGGCAGTCAGACGGTCGTACAACATGGTCTCGTCGATGTCGTAGTAGTCGTTGGCGCGCACATAGCGGTCTACCTCGGCCACCTTGTTGTACATGCTCTCCTTTTCCTTCACGCTGGTGACGGTGTGGTCAAACAGCCGCATCGCCATCAGCATCGTGATGGAAAAAGTGACCGTCATTGCCAGAATGACGATGGTCACGGTCATCCCTACGGAAATTTTGCGATTCATTCAGTGTCCTCCCCCAGTTCAGACCAAAAACATCAAAATGACACTGCCCAGTACCGACAGCAGGAACACTCCTGCCAGAATCAGACAGCCCACCCGAAGGATACGCTTGCGTTTTTGCTCGTTCATTTCGCCTTGTGGCCTCCTTTGACCCCTCGACTTCAATTACAGTTGTATTATCTTATCGGAATATAACCGCGGGGATTGACCGCATTGGCCTTGGAGCCGCCCTTCCACACCTCGAGATGGAGGTGGTTGCCGGTAGAGTTGCCGGTGGAGCCCACATAGCCGATGAGGTCGCCCTGGTTGACATACCTGCCCGCCGACGTTGCCACCGAGCGCATATGGCCGTAGAGGGTGGAGTAGGCGTTGCCGTCTGTCATTTTGCCGTGATAGATGATGACATAGTTGCCATAGCCGCCGCTGGACCAGCCGGCCACCTGCACATAGCCGCTGGCGGCTGCGTAGATGGGCGTGCCTGCGGGGGCGGCAAGGTCGATGCCGGCGTGGAGCTTGTTGACGCCGGAGACCGGGTTCTTGCGCCAGCCGTACTCGCTGGAGATGCGGGTATAGCTCTTGAGCGGGCAGATAAAGCCGCTGAAGCTCAGCTGGGGCTTGCTGGCCGCTGCCGCTGCGATGAGCTTCTGGATCTCCTTCTTGACGGCCTCGTAGTTCATCTCGTCCGACTCGATGGCCGCTTGGGCGTTCTTCTGGGCCTGCTGGGCCTCAGCGGCGCTCAGACGGGCCTCCTTGACGCTGTTGTTGAGCTCGCTCTGCTTGGACTGCATCTGCTTGTTCTGGGCGTCCAGCTCAGTCTTTTTGTTCTGCAGCTGGGTGCGCTCCTCCACGAGCTGGGTTCGGTCGGCCACAAGGGCTTCCTTCGCAGCCTTCATGTTGTCGAGTATCTCGGTGTCCTTCACCGAGATGTCCTGCATGACCTCATTGAAGGTCAGAAGCTCGTACAGATCGTTCACGGCCCGGAGCATGGCGACGCTGCCGCCGTCCCGCAGCTCCTGCATGGCGGCCATGTGGCTCTTGAAATCGTCCCACTGGTCGGCGATCTCCTGCTCTTTCCGGGCGATCTCGTTCTGCTTGGCGGTGATCTCCTGCTCTTTGACGCCGATGCTGTTCTGCACCTCGGAGATCTGGCTCTTGAGGACGCCGATCTGGCTCTGGAGCACCGAGACTTTTTCCTTCAGCTCAGACTCGAGGGCCTTGGCAGCAGCTTCCTTCTTTTTGGCGTCGTTCAGCTCCGTCTTATGCTGCTTGATGGACGCAGAGATCTTGTCCAGCTTGTTCTGCAGCGAGCTCATGCTGGTGGCCGCACTGGCCGGGTAGACCGTCACGCTCAGCACGAGGCAGGCGGCGGCCAGAAAGGCACAGGCGGCGCGCATCATGGCCGAATGGCCCGACGGCTTTGCGTGGCGGGGCGGATGGTGCAGGACAAAGCCTGCGGAATGCTTATCGTGGTACACAGTAGGCCCTCCTTACACGTTCAGGTGCTTTCGGATGGAGAACATACTGCCCAGACCGCCCACCAGAGCACCGCCCGCGAGGCTGTAGATCAGGATGGTGGGCCAGACATTCTCCAGCGGCACCAGAGCCGTACCCATGAGCATCTGCCACAGGCCGCCCAGCGTGGGCGACAGCCGAACGATGTAGGCATAGCCGCCGATGGTGGCAGCTGCCGTCAGGATGCCGGAGAGCAGGCCCATCGTCAGGCCCTCGATGACAAAAGGCAGGGTGACGAGGGCGTTGGTAGCGCCGACATACTTCATGATCTCGATTTCACGGCGGCGGGCAAAGACGCTCAGCCGGATGGTGGTACCCACCGTGATGATGCTGACAGCCATCAGCACCAGCACCAGACCGCGCCCGACCTTGGTGACAGCCTGCTGGACCTCCACAAATGTCTTGGTCATCTCGATGGGAGCCGTGACGCTGTAGACGCCGCTGATGTTCTCGAACTGCTTGCTGATGGTCTCCATCTGGCTCAGATCAGACAGGGAGACGCGGTAATTGGCCTTAAAGGGGTTGTCGTTCTCGAACTCGTTCAGCAGGGCGGCATAGTCGGACATATAGCCCTTGTACTGGTTGAGGACGTCTTCTTTGGACATATACTGCACCCGGCTCACACCTGCGGCGCCGCTGAGGGCATTGCCCACAGACTGGATGGTGGCGTCATCGGCCTCGGGGTCCACGTAGACCACCATCTCGTTCTGGCTGCCCAGATAACTCACCATGCTGTCCACATTGACTTCAATGAGGCTGGCGAAGGCGTTCAGGGTCATGCAGACGCTGAGGGAGGCGATGCAGGCGATGGTCATGGCCCAGTGCTTGCCGAGGTTGAGCACGCCGCGCCGGGTGAGGAACCCAAACGTAGAGATTTTCATACGTGTACCTCCTCGCCGAAGCTGGCCGGAACATCGGAGATGATGCGGCCCTGCTTCAGGGTGATGGTGCGGCGGTTGAAGCGGCGCACCAGTTCATGCTCGTGGGTGACGACAAGCACCGTGATGCCCATCTCGCTGACACGTTCCAGCAGTTCCATCATCTCAAGGCTCATCTCGGGGTCGATGTTGCCGGTGGGCTCGTCCGCAATGACGAGGCGGGGGCTGTGGGCCAGAGCGCGGGCCACGGCCACGCGCTGCTGCTCACCGCCGGAGAGGAACTCGGGGTAGACCTTTGCCTTATCTTCCAGATGCACCAGCTCCAGCATGTAGTTGACGCGCTCTTTGATGTCTTTTCTGCCGATATTGGTGACATGCATGGCAAACGCCACATTCTCGTAGACCGTCATGGTGGGGATGAGGCGGAAATCCTGAAAGATGATGCCCATCTGGCGGCGAAGGAAAGGCACTTTGCCCCGGCGCAGCCGGGCGACGTCCTTGCCGTCCACCATGACGCGGCCCTCGGTGGGCAGCTCTTCGCGGAGGATGAGCTTGAGCAGAGTGGACTTGCCGGCGCCGGAGTGGCCCACCAGAAAGACGAACTCGCCGTCGTCCACATGGAAGTCGATGTCCTCCAGAGCGGGAGTATCACTCCGTCTGTATATCTTGGTGACATGTTCAAAATCTATCATGAGTATCTTGCTCCTGAAAAGTTATTACCCTCTCAGTCATCGCTGCGCGATGCCAGCTCTCCCAAAGGGAGAGCCACTGGCGTGTCGGTCAAGTCCACGCCAGATGAAAGAGCTTTTTATTTCGGACACGACAGTGCCCTGTTATCCTCTGTAGCAAGGCCCGCAATTTTACGCCACAATAAGCTTCTGCAGGCCGCTCAGAGTTTTCCGACCTGCCAACGGCTCCCCCCTTTGGGGGAGCTGTCGCGTCAGCGACTGAGAGGGCTAAAAAGAAACCGGCCAGCATCGGGGTCGAGCGGCCGGTTTCGGCGTCCGCAGCCGGAGCGGCTGAGACGAAATATCAATATTTGGCCGGGTTGTTGGACAGGTACTTCTTGACCATGAGCGCTACCTTGAACACGATAGCGTCGTCGAACTCACGCAGATCCAGACCGGTCAGCTTTTTGATCTTTTCCAGACGATACACCAGCGTGTTGCGGTGGACGAACAGGCCGCGGCTGGTCTCGGAGACGTTCAGGTTGTTCTCGAAGAAGCGCTGGATGGTGAACAGGGTCTCCTGGTCCAGGCTCTCGATGCTGCCCTGCTTGAACACTTCGCGCAGGAACATCTCGCAGACCGTGGTGGGCAGCTGGTAGATAAGACGTGCGATGCCCAGATTGTCGTAGCGGATGATCTGCTTCTCGGTGTCGAACACCTTACTGACCTCCATGGCGATCTGTGCTTCCTTAAAGGAAGTAGCCAGGTCCTTCACGTTGGCGATGGGGGTGCCGATGCCCACGACAGCCTTGATGTAATGCTCGCCGGACAGGGTGTCCACGATGCTGGCGGCCAGCTTCTCCATATCGGTGCGGTCGATGCCCTTGCGGATCTCCTTGACCAGAACGGTATCCGTCTCGCTGATGTTGAAGACGAAGTCCTTCTGCTTATCGGGGAACAGGCTGCTCACCACGTCGTAAGCGGAGATGTCGCCGCCGCTGGTGACGCGGACGATGAACACCACGCGGGAGACGTCGGTGGCAAAGTGGAGCTCACGGGCCTTGGCGTAGATGTCGCCGGGCAGGATGTTGTCCAGCACCACGTTCTTGATAAAGTTGGCCTTGTCGAACTTCTCGTCGTGATACTGCTTGATGCTCTGCAGGCTGATGGACAGCACAGCGGCGAACTGGCCCGCAGTCTCGTCCGCACCTTCCACAAAAACGGCATAATCGTTATGCTTTGCGCTGGAGAACTGCTGGTAGGTGTAGCCATCCCGCACGAAGCGGTCACCGGCCGTCAGACGCTCTGCCATGAAGCCCTCGCGCACCTCGCCGATCAGATTCAGCTCCGAGCAGGAGATGACAGCGCCGGTCTCATCCACCACGCCGACCACGCGGTCGATCGCGTCCTTCATCTGGTAGATCACGCTCTGAAATACTCTATTGGCCATAAATGGATACCCCTTTTCCTCTCTTGTGCAAACCGCAGGTGGGCTGGATTGTGATTTTTAACAATTTCGCCGCATTACATTTTATATTTTACACAAAAGAATTTACTTTTGCAACATATTTCACCAAAAAAAATTCTTCTTTCTTGTTGAAATTATCTTTCGGGGCCATTTTCGAGCCAAAAAGGGCCTTTCTGCGTGGTTCTGAGGGCTATTTTACCGGTAAAATGTGATACTTTTTTGAAAACCGGGTGAAAAGCAGTCCTTTACCCCGTGGTAATTTTCGCCACCTCGTCGGCTGTCAGCTCCCGCCACTGGCCCGCAGCAAGGCTCTCGTCCAGCGCAAGCCCGCCGATGGCGTCCCGGTGCAGGGCGTTGACGCCCGCACCGTAGACGCCGAACATCCGCTTGATCTGATGATACACGCCCTGCCTGAGCAGGACACGGACCGTCAGCCCGTCGGGGGTGAGGGCGGACACTTCCGCCGGCGAAAGGGCCGTGCCGTCGGCAAGGGTAACGCCTGCGGCAAAGCCGGCCTTCATCTCTTCCGTCAGCGGGGTGTCGATGACGACGGTGTAGGTCTTGGAGACATGGCGTTTAGGCGCGAGGATGTCGTGGGCAAAGCCGCCGTCGTCCGTCAGCAGGACGAAACCGGTGCTGGTCTTGTCCAGCCGCCCCGCCGGGAACAGCTCCCGCCGGGGATAGGCATCCCCCACCAGATCCACGACCGTCGTGTCCCGCTTGTCGGTGGAGGCGCTGACGACGCCCTCGGGCTTGTTGAGCATGAGGTAGACGAACTGCCGGTAGGCCAGCGCCTTGCCGTCCACCGCCACGGCGTCAGCCTCTTTCAGCTGGGTGTCCCCTTTCCTGCAGACCGCGCCGTTGACCGTGACGCGGCCTTTCGCCAGCAGTGCCTTCGCCTCGCTCCGGGTGCATTGGGCCGTCTCGGCTAAATATTTATCGAGTCGCATGAAAACTCCTTCTGTGTGCAGAAAAGAGGCCGTTGCCTGCGGCAACAGCCTCTTTTCCTGTAAAATCACGTTTAGACGCTCAGATTTGCGTGCTGTTCCACAGCATCCGGGTTGGCGTCAAAGATGGGCTTGAGGATGTGAGCAATGAACTCCTCCACCTGCTGGGGAGCGCGGCCCACAAAGTTCTCCGGCACAAGGCCCGCCGCGATCTCCTCCTTGGTCAGACCAAAGGCCGGGTCGGCGGCGACGCGGTCCACCATGTCGTTGGGCAGACCCTCTTCCTTGACCTGCTTGCCGGCGGCGATGGCGTGCTGGCGCAGACGCTCGTGGAGCTCCTGACGGTTGCCGCCCTTCTCCACGGCCTGCATCATGATGTTCTCGCTGGCCATGAAGGGCAGCTCAGCCATCAGGCGGCTGCGCACGACCTTCGGATAGACCACGAGGCCGTCGGTGACGTTGAGCATGATGTTCAGGATGGCGTCGGCGGCGAGGAAGCCCTCAGCCATGGCAACGCGCTTGTTGGCGCTGTCGTCCAGCGTGCGCTCGAACCACTGCGTGCCGGTGGTGAAGCTGGGGTTGAGCACATCCACCATCAGGTAGCGGCTCAAAGCGCAGATGCGCTCGCAGCGCATGGGGTTGCGCTTGTAGGGCATGGCGGAGGAACCGATCTGGTTCTTCTCAAACGGCTCTTCCATCTCCTTGAAGTTGGCCAGCAGACGCAGGTCGGTGGCGAACTTCATGCAGCTCTGGCCGATGCCGGCCAGTGCGTTGAGGATGAAGGCGTCCACCTTGCGGCTGTAGGTCTGGCCGGACACCGGGATGACAGCCTCGCTGTCGAAGCCCATCTCCTCGGCGATGGAAGCATCCACGGCGCGGATCTTATCGGCGTCGCCCTTGAACAGCTCCATAAAGGAAGCCTGGGTGCCGGTGGTACCCTTGACGCCGCGCAGCTGCAGGGTAGCCAGACGGTGGTCGATCTCGCTGAGGTCCATCACCAGCTCGTTGGCCCACAGGGTGGCGCGCTTGCCCACGGTGGTGGGCTGGGCGGGCTGGCAGTGGGTGTAGGCCATGCAGGGCATATCCTTGTATTCCTCGGCGAACTTTGCCAGCTTTGCCAGCACGCCGATGAGCTTCTTGCGCACCAGCTCGAGGCCCTGACGCATCACGATGATGTCGGTGTTGTCGCCGACATAGCAGCTGGTGGCACCCAGATGGATGATGCCTGCCGCCTTGGGGCACTGCTGGCCGTAAGCGTAGACATGGCTCATGACGTCGTGGCGCACCAGCTTCTCCCGCTCGATGGCGACTTCATAGTTGATGTCGTCCACATGAGCTTCCAGCTCGGCCACCATCTCGGGGGTGATATTGGTCAGGCCCTGCTTCATCTCGGCCCGGGCCAGCGCCACCCACAGGCGGCGCCAGGTGCGGAACTTGTTGTCGTCCGAGAAGATGTACTGCATCTCATCGGAGGCATAACGGGTGGAAAAGGGGCTGATATAACGGTCATGCTGAGACATTGGTTGTTTCCTCCTTGTAGCCCTCTCAGTCTGCCTCCGGCAGCCAGCTCCCCCAAAGGGGGAGCCATTGGCAAACCGGGTAACTCTGCGCTGTCCGCCGGAAGTGTACTGGCACATCAAAGGGCGGGCCTCGCTGCAGAGGGCAGAAGCTTCTCAGCAGGGCATTTTGTCAAGCTGCTGTGAATCTGTACAGCAGGGCACTATCGTTTCCGAAACAGAAAACTTTATTCATCCTGCTCAGACCTGACCGACACGCCAGTGGCTCCCCCTCTGGGGGAGCTGACGCGTAAGCGTCTGAGAGGGCTATTATACCATCAAATCCTGAAATAGTCCACGCCGCCCTCGAAAATAGGCTGGTACTTGTCGCCGGTGACGTTCTTGTACAAGTACTCGCCGCTGCGCTCCGAATGGCCCATCTTGCCGAAGACACGGCCATCCGGGCTGGTGATGCCCTCGATGGCGAGGACGGAGCCGTTGGGGTTGTACTTCATGTCCATGCTGGGGCTGCCGTTCTGATCGACGTACTGGGTCGCGATCTGGCCGTTGGCGATGAGGGTGTCCAGCACGCTCTGAGGTGCCACGAAGCGGCCCTCACCGTGGCTGATGGCCACGGTGTGCTGGTCGCCCACGCTGCACTTGGACAGCCAGGGGCTGCCGGTGGAGGCGATGCGGGTGCGCACCAGCATACTCTGGTGGCGGCCGATGGTGTTGAAGGTCAGGGTCGGGTCGCAGGCCGTGATGGGGCGGATGTCGCCGTAGGCGGCCAGACCCAGCTTGATGAGGGCCTGGAAGCCGTTGCAGATGCCCAGCATCAGACCATCCCGGTGCTGCAGCAGGTCGCGGACTGCCTCAGTGACCGCAGGATTGCGGAAGAAGGAGGCGATGAACTTTGCGCTGCCGTCCGGCTCGTCGCCGCCGGAGAAGCCGCCGGGCAGCATGACGATCTGGCTCTCGTTGATGGCCTTGACCAGTGCCTCGCAGCTGGCGGTGACGTCAGCGGGGGTCAGGTTGCGGATGACCAGCACCTCGGGGTCCGCACCGGCGCGGGCAAAGGCATGGGCAGTGTCGTACTCGCAGTTGGTGCCCGGGAAGACCGGGATGATGACCTTCGGCTTTGCCACGCCGATCTTGGGCGCAGCGGGGGCGGTCAGGCTGCCGTTGATCTTCTCGACGGCGGGGCCGGCCTTGCGGTAGGGATAGACGGGCTCGAGCTTGCTCTCCCAGATCTCCTGCAGCTGAGCCATATCCAGCTTGTCGCCGCAGCACTCGAAGGTGTAGTCTGCGGTGGTCTCGCCCAGCAGCTCACCGGCCGGGGCGTCAGAGACCATCTCCAGCACGATGGAGCCGTACATGGGCTTAAACATATCGTGGGTGGTCATGTTGTTCATCATCTTGAAGCCGATGCGGTTGCCCAGACCCATCTTGAAGAGAGCCTCGGCCAGACCGCCATAGCCCACAGAGGAAGCAGCGGCCACCATGCCATCTTCCATCATCTGCTCAACTTTCTTGTAGTTGGCCTTCAGGGAGAAGAAGTTGGGGCAGCCGGTGACGGGGTCCAGGATGGGCCGGATGAGGACGACGGTGCTCTCCGGCTTCTTGAACTCGGTGGAGACGACGCGGCCGGCCTTGCCGATGGCGGTGGCGAAGGACACCAGCGTGGGAGGCACATCCAGCTGCTCGAAGGAGCCGGACATGCTGTCCTTACCGCCGATGGAGGCGATGCCGAGGCCGATCTGCGCGTCCAGTGCGCCCAGCAGAGCGGCCAGCGGCTTGCCCCAGCGCTCCGGGGAAGTGCCAAGGCGCTCGAAGTACTCCTGGAAGGTCAGGTAGGCGTCCTCATAGCGGAAGCCGGAGGCCACCAGCTTGGTCACACTCTCGACGACGGCCATCCGTGCGCCCACATACTGGTTGGCGCTCATGAGGTAGGGGTTGTAGCCCCATGCCATGCCGGAGCAGGTGTTGGTCTCGCCGTCCACGGGCAGCTTTGCGACCATGGCGTTCTGGGGGGTCAGCTGGCATGCGCCGCCGAAGGGCATCAGCACGGTGGCCGCGCCGATGGTGGAGTCGAACCGCTCAGAAAGGCCCTTCTTGCTGCAGACATTCAAATCGCCCACCATGTTCTTCATCTTCTGCTCGAAGGTCACGCCGGCCCACTGGGGCTGCCAGACAGTCCCCTTCTCGATGTGGACGTTCTGGTGCTTCTCAGCGCCGTTGGAGTTCAGGAACTCGCGGCTGATGTTGACGATGGACTTGCCGTTCCACAGCATGTTCAGGCGCTTTTCCTCGGTGACCTTTGCCACGGGGGTGGCCTCAAGGTTCTCCTCGGTGGCGATGGCGATGAATTTGTCCACGTCCTCAGGGGCCAGAGCCACGGCCATACGCTCCTGGCTCTCGCTGATGGCCAGCTCGGTGCCGTCGAGGCCGTCATACTTCTTGGTGACCTTGTTCAGGTCGATATACAGGCCGTCGGCCAGCTCGCCGATGGCGACAGAGACGCCGCCGGCACCGAAGTCGTTGCAGCGCTTGATCATCTTGCAGGCGTCCTCGCGGCGGAACAGGCGCTGCAGCTTGCGCTCGATGGGGGCGTTGCCCTTCTGGACCTCAGCACCGCAGTGCTCGAGGCTGTCCAGCTTGTGGGCCTTGGAGGAACCGGTGGCACCGCCGATGCCGTCGCGGCCGGTGCGGCCGCCCAGCAGGACGATGACGTCGCCGGGAGCGGGGCATTCGCGGCGGACGTGGGAGGCGGGCGTTGCGCCCACAACAGCGCCGATCTCCATCCGCTTTGCCACATAGCCGGGATGATAGATCTCATCCACCTGACCGGTAGCAAGGCCGATCTGGTTGCCGTAGGAGGAATAACCGGCGGCAGCGGTGGTCACCAGCTTGCGCTGGGGCAGCTTGCCGGGCAGGGTCTCACTGACGGGCTTGAGGGGGTCGCCTGCGCCGGTGACGCGCATGGCCTGATAGACGTAGCTGCGGCCGGACAGCGGGTCGCGGATCGCGCCGCCGATGCAGGTGGCAGCGCCGCCGAAGGGCTCGATCTCCGTCGGGTGGTTGTGAGTCTCGTTCTTGAAGAGGAACAGCCAGTCCTCGTCCTTGCCGTTGACGTCGCACTTGATCTTCACGGTGCAGGCGTTGATCTCCTCAGACTCGTCGAGGTTCTTCAGGATGCCCTGCTTTTTCAGTTCCTTGGCACCGATGGTGGCCAGGTCCATCATGCAGCGAGGCTTGTTCTCGCGGCCAAGGTCGGCGCGCATGGCCATGTAGCGGTCGAAGGCCTCCTGCACCACGGCATCGTCGATCCGGACGTCGTCCAGAATGGTTCCGAAGGTGGTGTGGCGGCAGTGGTCCGACCAGTAGGTATCGATCATCCTGATCTCGGTGATTGTCGGGTCGCGCTTCTCCGAGCGGAAATACTCCTGGCAGAACTTGATGTCGCCCAGGTCCATGGCGAGGCCCTTCTCGTCGATGAACTTTTTCAGGCCTGCCTCATCCAGCTCGTTGAAGCCGTCCAGCACCTCCACTTCGGTGGGGATGGGATACTCCATCTTCAGGGTAGCCTTGGTGTCCAGCGAAGCCTCGCGGGCCTCCACCGGGTTGATGACGTATTTCTTGATCTCAGCCACCTGCTCGTCGGTCAGGGTGCCTTCCAGCAGGTAGACGCGGGCAGAGCGCACCAGCGGGCGGTCGCCCTGGCTGATGAGCTGGATGCACTCGGCGGCAGAGTCGGCGCGCTGGTCGAACTGGCCGGGCAGATACTCCACGGCGAAAGACACGCCGTCGGAGACGGGCAGCTCGGCATAGGTGTTATCCACCGGCGGCTCACTGAACACGGTGGGGACGCACTGCTCGAACAGCGCCTCGTCGATGCCCTCCACGTCGTAGCGGTTGAGCAGACGCAGGCCGTTCAGCTCCTTGATGCCCAGCAGAGAGACGAGCTCATTGCGCAGGCTCTGGGCCTCGCCGTCGAAGCCGGGTTTCTTTTCAACATAGATACGATATACCATTGGAAAATCCCCCTTGTTGTCAGCCCTCTCAGTCACCTTCGGTGACAGCTCCCCCAAAGGGGGAGCCACTGGCGTGTCGGTCAGGCCGCACAGCCTGAGAGGAGTTTTATTTTACCAGAAACAGAAGTGCTCCGCTGTCCAGATTCACGACATCTTAACAGGTATTATTGTTCAGAAGCCGCTTTTCTTGACAGCAGCGCACTGTATTTTGCGGCATATATGCTTTCAGCAGTCAGCTCAGAGCTTTCCGGCCTGCCAAAGCCTCTCCCCTTGGGAGAGGCTTTGGCATTGCGAAGCAATGACGGAGAGGGCAGGCCCGGTGTGACGAAGCCGCCGCACAGCGATAAGCAGGCCCTTTGTCAGCGCGATGCTATCGCCGTGCCTGCGCATCTTTGTCAGCATCCTTGCCCTCTCAGTCACCTTCAGTGACAGCTCTCCCAAAGGGAGAGCCTTCAGAGCTGCATTTACTGCTTCTCTGCCAGCGCTTTCAGCGCCCGCATCCCGATGTCGGTGCGCTTGTGCAGCTTGTCGAAATGGATGTGCTCCGCCGCCTCGTAGGCGATGGAGATGGCGCGGGGCAGGCCGGGCGCAGTGGCCGTCACACCCAGCACACGGCCGCCGTTGGTGACGAGCTGGCCGTCCTCGGTGATGGCCGTGCCGGAGTGGTAGACCGTGACGTTCGGCTCATCGGGCAGCTGGCCGTCCACCAGACCGGTGATGGGCTTGCCCTTCTCGTAGGCCACCGGGTAGCCGCCGGAAGCGAGGATGACGCAGGCGGCAGCGCCGTCGGAGAACCTGACCTCGGTGTCGGCCAGCGTCCCCTCGGTGCAGGCGGTCATGACCTTGAGCAGGTCACTTTCCAGCAGGGGCAGCACCACCTGGGTCTCAGGGTCGCCGAATCGGCAGTTGTACTCGATGACCTTCGGGCCGTCCGGGGTGAGCATCAGGCCGAAGTAGAGGCAGCCCTTGAAGGGGCAGCCCTCAGCGTTCATGGCCTTGATGGTGGGCAGGAAAATTTTCTCCATGCACTCGGCAGCGATGGCCGGAGTGTAATAGGGGTTCGGCGCGACGGTACCCATGCCGCCGGTGTTCAGGCCGGTGTCGTGGTCGTTGGCGCGCTTGTGGTCCATGGAGGAGACCATGGGCTTGACCACCTTGCCGTCGGTGAAGCTCAGCACACTGACCTCGGGGCCGGTGAGGAACTCTTCCACCACGACATGGTTGCCGGAAGCGCCGAACTTTTTGTCCAGCATGATCTCCTTGACGCCCTCGGCGGCCTGCTCTTCGTTCTCGCAGATGAGGACGCCCTTGCCCAGCGCAAGGCCGTCGGCCTTGATGACCACCGGGTATTTGCCCTCAGCCTTGATGTATTCCATGACCTTGGCGGGGTCGTCGAAGGTCTCATACTTTGCGGTGGGGATGCCGTACTTCTTCATGAGGTCTTTCGAAAAGACCTTGGATGCCTCGATGCGGGCAGCGGCCTTGTCCGGGCCGAAAGCCGGGATGCCGACTGCCGCCAGCGCATCCACCATGCCCAGTGCCAGCGGGTCGTCCTGAGCCACCACGACGTAGTCGAACTTTTCCGTCTCCGCAAAGCCGACCATCGTTTCCACGTCGGTGGCCTTGATGTTGACGCAGTGGGCGTCATAGCCGATGCCGCCGTTGCCGGGCGCACACCAGACTTCGCCGCAGTCGGGGCTCTTCTTCAATGCCTTGATGATGGCGTGCTCGCGTCCGCCGCCGCCAACGACCAGAATTTTTTTTGCCATTTTTTATAACCTCCCAAACAGGTTATCGTTTTTCTGACATTTTCCCTTCGCAGAAGGCTCTCCCTTTGGGAGAGCTGGCGCGCAAGCGCCTGAGAGGGCAAGCCCGGTACGACAATGCCGCCGCACAGCGATAGGCAGACTCTTTGTCAGAGCGATATTATCGCCGTGCCTGCGGATTTTTCTCAGCGTCCTTGCCCTCTCCGTCACCTCCGGTGACACCTCTCCCAAAGGGAGAGGCTTTTTAGTGATGGAACAGCCGGATGCCGCAGAATGCCATTGCGATGCCGTACTTGTTGCAGGTGTCGATGACCTGCTGGTCGCGGATGGAGCCGCCGGGCTGGACGATGGCCGTCACGCCGGAACGGCGTGCGCGCTCGATGTTGTCGCCGAAGGGGAAGAACGCATCCGAGCCGAGGCAGACGCCGGTGACATGGCTCAGGTACTCTTTCTTTTCCTCAGCGGTCAGCGGCTCAGGCTGACGGGTGAAGGTCTCGGCCCAGACGTCGTCGCCGATGACATCCTCGGGGGTGTCGCCGATGTAAACATCAATGGCGTTGTCGCGGTTGGGCTTTGCCACATCGTCGCGGAAGGGCAGGTTGAGTACCTTGTCCATGTGGCGCAGCTGCCAGTTGTCGGCCTTCTGGCCTGCCAGACGGGTGCAGTGGATACGGCTCTGCTGGCCGGCACCCACGCCGATGGTCTGGCCGCCTGCGGTGTAGCAGACGCTGTTGGACTGGGTGTATTTCAGGGTGATGAGGGCAATGATGAGGTCGCGCTTCTGCTCCTCGGTCACGGTCTTGTTCTCGGTGACCCAGTTGGTCAGCATGGTGTCGGCGTTGATGGCCAGCTCGTTGCGGCCCTGCTCGAAGGTGATGCCGTAGACCTGCTTGTGCTCCACGGGGTTCGGCTTGTAGGCCGGGTCGATGGCGACCACGTTGTAATTGCCCTTCTTCTTTCCGGCGAGGATGGTCAGTGCCTCCGGCTCATAGCCCGGGGCGATGATGCCGTCAGACACTTCGTGCTGGATGAGCTTTGCAGTCGGCACATCGCAGACGTCGGAGAGGGCGATCCAGTCGCCGAAGGAGGACATCCGGTCCGCACCGCGGGCGCGGGCATAAGCGCAGGCCAGCGGCGAAAGCTCCATGTCCGGGGCGATGTGGTACATCTTCCGCTCCACATCGGTCAGGGGCAGGCCCAGGGCGGCACCCGCCGGGGAGACGTGCTTGAAGGAAGCGGCAGCGGGCAGGCCGCAGGCCTCCTTCAGCTCCTTGACCAGCTGGATGGAGTTCAGAGCATCCAGAAAATTGATGTAGCCGGGCTTGCCGTTCAGGACGGTGACGGGCAGGTCAGAGCCATCCTCCATATAGATGCGGCTGGGCTTCTGGTTGGGGTTGCAGCCGTACTTCAGTGCGAGTTCATTCATTGGTGCATCCTCCTTGTGTCTTAGGTCATTCTTCCTCGGCATCGAGCTTTTTGAGCAGTTCCAGCTCTTCGGGCAGCAGCTCCGGCTCCTCAGGGTCGTCGAGGTCGCTGCACACAGCGTCGTATTTGTTGAAGATCATGTCGCCGCTCTCGCCGGTCTCCAGGTCGATGACCCGGGCGAAGAGGCTGACCTTGTTGTCGGGGTTCAGGTTCTGCCACAGGCCGTGGGCGAAATCGCCGATGGTGCGGGGGCAGGCGAAGCGGAGCGGCTCCCCCTCAAAGCTGGGGATGGGATTGCCGTTGTGCTTGTAGGTGCTGATGAAGCGGCCCTCACCGGCCACGGGCTGGGGGTAGTCGAAGAAATAGCGCTGGACGCTCTCACCGTTGCCGTCGGCAGACTTGAGGATGCTCATCTGGTAGCTGCCGTCTGCGTACACCACAGCGGAGATGCGGGGGGTGTAGTTGGGCTCGTCCGGCTCAAAGGTGCGGGTGCGCAGGGCGTCGGCGAAGCTCTTGCCCCGACTCATCTCGTCAAAGATGGTGTCGGTCTGGTCGCCGTTGGTGACGATATGGGTCTTGCCGAGGGTCAGCACGGGGTTATAGATGATGAGGCTGGGGTCCTCGAGCTTGGCCGGGTCGGCAGCCATGGTGCAGATGCCGCCGCGCTCCGGCACCGGGTCGAAGACGCGGTTGCGGCTGTTCTCGCTGCGGCCCATGATGAAATAGCCGATGAACATCTGACGGCCATCCGGAGCCTTTGCCACGGCGATGCCGCGGCCGGGGTACTCGTTCGCGGCCAGATATTCGTTCAGGTTGATTTTTTCCATGTCAAATTCTCCTATTACGGAACTCCCCCAGTCGCCTGCGGCGACAGCCCCCTCGGAGAGGGAGCCTCAAGCCTCCCTCCTTGAGGGAGGTGGCACGCCGTCAGGCGTGACGGAAGGAGTTTTTACTTTATCTCTCCGCTGCACACCATTGCCACAGCCTTCGGCAGCAGCTTCCATTCAGCCTGCTCCATCACACGCTTCTGCAGCACCTCGGGGGTGTCGCCGGGCAGGATGTCCACGGCCTTCTGCAGCAGGATAGGCCCGCCGTCGCACTCCTCATTGACGAAGTGGACGGTAGCGCCCGTCACCTTGCAGCCCCGGGCCAGCGCGGCCTCGTGGGGGCGCAGGCCGTACATTCCCGGCCCGCAGAAGGACGGGATGAGGGCGGGGTGGATATTCAGGATGCGGCGGGGATAGGCCTCGATGACGCTGGGGCCTAACACGGACAAAAAGCCCGCCAGGACCACAAGGTCAATGTTATGTTCTTTCAGCGTTTTCAGCAGTGCGGCGTCAAAATCCTCACTGGAAGCGTAATCCTTCCGGCGGACCACCACACCCTCGACGCCCGCCTTGGCGGCGCGTTCCAGCGCGTAGACGCCGGGTTTGGAGGCCACGACAAGCCTGATCTTGCCGCTGGGGTTCTCGCCCCGGGCCTCGCTGTCCAGCAGCGCCTGCAAATTGGTGCCGCCGCCGGACACTAACACTGCAATGTTCAGCACAGCTCGACACCCTCACCTTCTGCGATGACGCCCAGACGGTAAGCCTCCGGCTCGCCGTTGGCATGGAGGATCTCCAGTGCCTTGTCGGCCTGCTCAGCGGGGACAGTCAGCACCATGCCGACGCCCATGTTGAAGGTGTTGAACATATCGTGCTCAGAGATGCTGCCGGTCTTCTGCATCAGATGGAAAAGGGCCGGAGTGCGGACATCCTCCTTCTTGATGCGGGCGCAGCAGCCCTTCTTCAGGCTGCGCGGGATATTCTCGTAGAAGCCGCCGCCGGTGATGTGAGAGATGCCCTTGACGTCCACTTCCTCCAGCACCTTCAGCACAGGCTTGACGTAGATCTTGGTGGGGGCCAGCAGGGCCTCGCCGAGGGTCTTGCCGCCCAGCTCTGCGGGGGCCGTCTTCAGGACGGCGGGGTCGCCGTCGATGTCAAAAATTTTGCGCACCAGCGAGAAACCATTGGAGTGGACGCCGGTGGAGGGCAGGGCGATGATGACATCGCCGGGCTTCATGGTCTCGTTATCGAGGATCTTTTCCTTGTCCACAACGCCCACGGTGAAGCCGGCCAGATCGTATTCGTCCTCCGGCATCATGCCCGGGTGCTCAGCGGTCTCGCCGCCCACCAGAGAACAGTCAGCCTGGACACAGCCCTCGGACACGCCCTTGACGATCTCGGCGATCTTCTCGGGGATGTTGCGGCCGCAGGCGATGTAGTCGAGGAAGACCAGCGGCTTTGCACCGGCGCAGATGACGTCATTGACGCACATCGCCACGCAGTCGATGCCGATAGTGTCGTGCTTGTCCATGATCATGGCGATCTTCAGCTTGGTGCCGACGCCGTCGGTGCCGGAGATGAGGACGGGGTGCTTGTAGCCGGTGCAGTCCAGCTCAAACAGGCCGCCGAAGCCGCCCAGACCACCGATGCAGTGCTCGTTCATGGTGCGGGCCACATACTGCTTCATGAGTTCGACCGAACGATAGCCGGCGGTGATGTCCACACCTGCGGCTGCATAGCTTTCCGAATAGCTCTTTTCCATTGTTACTCTCCTAACTTTTTCTCGTCCTTGGGACGGTCATTCAGGTGGCGTTCATGAATATCGGTGGAAAGCACCTCTTCCGGCTTCACAGCATATTTGCCGGTAAAGCAGGCGGTGCAGAAGCCGCAGTTGGCGTTCTGGGCCAGCTGGACGACGTGCTCCGTGGAGAGGTAGCCCAGCGTGTCGGCGCCAATGATCTCGTTGATCTGGTCCACCGTGCGGCCGGTAGCGACCAGAAGCTTCTGGTCGGGGATGTCGGTGCCGAAGTAGCAGGGATATTTGAAGGGGGGTGCCGAAACGCGGAAGTGGACTTCCTTTGCTCCGGCGTCCCGCAGCAGCTTGATGATGCGGGCAGAGGTGGTGCCGCGCACGATGGAGTCATCCACCAGCACGACCCGCTTGCCCTTGACGGTGCTGGTCACGACGTTCAGCTTGATGCGGACGCTGTTCTCGCGCTGCTTCTGGCTGCCCTGAATAAAGGTGCGGCCGATGTACTTATTTTTAATAAAGCCGATGCCGTAAGGAATGCCGCTCTCCTGAGAGTAGCCAAGGGCGGCGTCGAGGCCGGAGTCCGGCACACCGATGACCACATCGGCCTCCACGGGGTGCTCCTGGGCCAGGAAGCGGCCGGCCTGCTTGCGGGCCTCATGCACCGAGCTGCCCTCGATGATGCTGTCGGGGCGGGCGAAATAGATGAATTCGAAGACGCACATCTGGCGGTCGGGACGGCCGCAGTGGTCTTTGATGGAGCGCAGCTCACCGGTCTTGGTGTCGGTGATGACGATCTCGCCGGGCTCCACGTCCCGCAGCAGGGTCGCGCCCACGGCATCCAATGCACAGCTCTCGCTGGCAAAGACGTAGCCGCCGCCCGGCAGGGTGCCGATGCAGAGAGGGCGATAACCGCGGGGGTCACGGGCGGCAATGAGCTTGGTGGCCGACATGACCACGAGGCTGTAAGCACCTTCGAGGACGTCCATCGTCTTGCTGATGGCGATCTCGATGCTGCCCATCCGCAGGCGGTTGCGGGTGACGAGGTAGCAGATGACCTCGGTATCGGAGGAACCATGGAAGATGGCACCCTCGTTTTCCAGCTGGCGGCGCAGCTCCAGAGCGTTGGTCAGATTGCCGTTGTGGCAGAGGGCCATGGTACCCCGGCCATGGCGGACGATCATGGGCTGGGCGTTGGCCCGGATGCGGCTGCCGGAGGTGGCGTAGCGGACATGGCCGGTGGCCATATGGGCCGTGGGCTTTGCCAGCGAGCCCAGCACCGCCGGGGTGAACACCTCATTGACAAGGCCGAGGTCCCGGTGGCCGTTGATGACACCGTCGTCGTTCACGGCGATGCCGCAGCTCTCCTGTCCGCGATGCTGCAGCGCGTACAGGGCCGAGTAGGCGGCAGCGGCCACGTCCTCGGTGCCGGCACGGTCATAGATGCCGAAAACGCCGCACTCTTCGTGAAGCGGGTATGCAAAATCAGACATTACAGTTCCTCGATCTCTTTCTGCAGTTTTTCTTCCTTGGCGGCGATCTGCCGGGCCATGGCGACGCGCTCCGCATCCAGCTTCACAGCCAGTGCCTCATCGCCGAGGGCCAGGATCTCAGCAGCCAGCCAGGCGGCGTTCTTCGCGCCGTTCAGGGCCACTGTGGCCACCGGGATGCCGCTGGGCATCTGGACGGTGGCCAGCAGAGCGTCCAGACCGTCCATCGCGCCGCCCTTCATCGGGATGCCGATGACCGGCAGGGTGGTGTTTGCGGCAAAAGCACCGGCCAGATGGGCCGCCATGCCTGCTGCGCAGAGGATGACGCCGAAGCCGTTGGCCCTGGCATTCTTTGCAAACTCCGCTGCCTCGGCAGGGGTGCGGTGAGCCGACAGGATGTGCGCCTCAAAGGGGATGTCCAGCGCCTTGAGCTGGGCGCAGGCACCTTTCACCACCGGCCAGTCGCTGTCCGAACCCATAATGACTGCCACTTTACGAATCATCTGTATCCAACCTCTCTTTCTCTATCTCCCGCGACGAAAAACAAAAAAGGCTGTGATGCACTTACACCACGGCCTTTTATTTCATTCTGGACAGACTGGACCCGCAGCAGGTTACACGGAGCCCCTGATGCATTCCCGTACCGGGACGGCACATGGTACCCAGCAGCTCATTTCGCATTCTGCTCATCCTCCGCAAACCTCGTTGTCCACGCTGTTCTTCTCCGGCTGAAAAAGAGTTCATGCGCTCTTCCGTCCGCCGTCTGACTACAGTATACGGCAAAAAAACGCCTTTGCAAAGAGCGTTCGGACAAATTTTCCCTTGTGTTCCCTGCTGTCAAAAAACTTTCAAAAATTTTGTGCAGTTTCGACACTGTTTTTCTTTTTAAGTACGACTTCTCAGAAAATCTTTTTATAATAAATATCCTCTTAAAGGCTCTCCCCTTGGGAGGGCTGGCGCGAAGCGCCTGAGAGGGCAGGGATGCCAAAGACAAAGCCTCTGCACAGCGCTAATATCTCTCTGCCCAAAAGTCTGCTTATCGCTGCGCGGTGGGTTTATCGTACCAGGCTTTCAGAAGATGATCTTTGCCGTAGTCGCCCGTGCGGCCTTGATGAGGTCGGCAGGAGCGCAGCAGACCTGCGTACCGATGCGCCCGCCGGAAACGTAGACCTTCGGCTGGCTCAGTACGCTTTCATCGAAGACGGTGGTGTACTGCTTTTTCATGCCCACCGGGCTGCAGCCGCCCCGGACATAGCCGGTGACTTTGTTGATGTCAGCGACGTGTATCATCGCCACACTTTTTTCGCCCACGCTGCGGGCGGCAGCTTTCAGATCCAGTTCTGCCGCCACCGGGATGACGAAGACGAAGTAGTTCTTGCTGTTCCCCTGCGTCACCAGCGTCTTGTAGACGCAGGCAGGGTCTTCGCCGATGCTGGCGGCGACAGTCACGCCGTCCACGGCCACGCCCTCTTCGTGGGGATATTCATGCGCGGTGTAGGCCACTTTGGCCCGCTCCAGAATGCGCATGGCGTTGGTTTTTGCTTCTTTGCCCATATGTAAGACCTCTATAATTGTTAGGATGGCCCTCTCAGTCTCGCTCTGCTCGACGGCTCCCCCTTTGGGGGAGCTGGACGCGAAGCGGCCTGAGAGGGCTACTTTATTCTACCACTTTCTCTCCCAAAATTCAAAAAAATTCGGAAAGACTATTGACTTCATGAAACTGAAGTGCTATGCTATGTCCATGCTCAATCACTTCACGATACTGAAGTTTGCAATACGGAAACATCAACGGCAAGGCGGCCTCATCTCCCCTGCCGTACCAGAACAGGAAAAGGAGAACCCGCCATGATCATCGTACTCAAACAGGACGCCCCCAAAGAGAAAGTCCATGAATTCTGCACCGAGCTGGAAGGCATGGGCCTGCAGATCAACGACTCCAAGGGCAGCGACACCCACATCCTCGGCCTCATCGGCGACACCAAGGCCATCGCGGAGAGCTGGGTGCTGGCAAACCCGGTGGTCGAGACCTGCCGCCGCGTGTCGGAGCCTTACAAGAAGGCCAACCGCAAGTTCCACCCGGACGACAGCGTCATCGACGTGGAAGGCGTGAAGATCGGCGGCGGCAGCTTTGCCGTCATCGCCGGCCCCTGCAGCATCGAGAGCGAGGAGCAGATCACCTACTGCGCCCAGCGCGTCAAGGCAGCCGGCGCTTCCCTGCTGCGCGGCGGTGCGTTCAAGCCCCGCACTTCCCCCTACTCCTTCCAGGGGATGCGCAGCGAGGGTCTCGACCTGCTCAAGCTGGCCCGCCGTGCCACCGGCTCCCCCATCGTCACCGAGATCATGAACACCGAACATCTGCCCCTCTTCGAGAATGTAGACCTCATCCAGGTGGGCGCCCGCAATATGCAGAACTTCGAACTGCTCAAGGCTGTAGGCCGTCAGAAAAAACCTGTCCTGCTCAAGCGCGGCCTCGCCAACACCCTCGAGGAGTTCGTCATGAGCGCCGAGTACATCATGGCCGAGGGCAATGAGAACGTCATTCTCTGCGAGCGCGGCATCCGCACCTTTGAGACCAGTATGCGCAATACCCTCGACCTCGCCGGCGTGGTCATGCTTCATAAGATGACCCACCTGCCCGTCATCGTAGACCCCAGCCACGCCTGCGGCCACGCATGGATGGTGCCTCAGCTGGCCAAGGCCGCTGTCGCCGCCGGTGCCGACGGCCTGATGATCGAAGTCCACAACGACCCCGCTAAGGCCAAGTGCGACGGCGCGCAGAGCCTGACCCCCGACCAGTTCGATGAGCTGATGGGCTTCATCCGTAAGGAAGTAGAGTTCTTCGGCAAGAAGATGAACTAAGTTACGCTTTCAGCGTTGACAATTCACGCTGAAACGATTATACTACAAATAAAGAAGGCACTGTCCCACAAATGGTCAGCGCTCTTCCGGCGTTAAGTCAAAAAGAATGACCGCTTGCTTTCTGAGGGCAGAGGCGGTCATTTCTTTTTGTTGTTAAAAATGGTCCAGCTGATCTCAAAGGTAATGTAGATTGCCCCGCCGAGAAGCGTAAGCAACAATACGACCTGTTCAAACGTCATGGAACATCCCCCCTTTCGCTCTCGCGTCAGGGGAAGCAAAAAGATTTTCGTCTCCACTGGCGCTTCGCCGGAGGAGCGTGACCACCTGCATTTGCAGACAGTGCCTGCCGCCTTTTCTGACGGCAGTTTCAGAATATCACAACTTTTGACAAAATACAATAGCGTCTTTCTTGTTCGACTGCTGCCCGCTTTGCAAAAAGGGTCGGCAGTCGTTTTCTTTTCCCGTTATCTGTGCTATACTATAGTGTATTTACAAAAAACTTCACTCTGAAAGAAAGAGGTTCACACTATGAAAGCACATATCGCACGCAACCAGAACGCCGGCGTCCCGCTGGCGCTGGGCTGGAATCTGTCCGCCGCCGACCGGGGCATCCTCGAGGGGATGGCTCCCGCCTTCGGCATGAAGCTGCTTCCCGTCTCCCCTGCCGATGCAGGCAAGACCGTCGCCCAGCTGCTGGGCGAAGTGGAGACGAAATCCTCCCGCACCCTCGTGCTGGAACCGGGCGCTTACCCTCCCGCACTGGTGCTGACAAACTTCAAGGAAAAGGACCTCGACACCCTGCTGGACCTCATGAAGCAGGCACAGGTGAACATCCCCCTCAAGGCCGTGGTCACCCCGTCCAACAAGAACTGGGTCTTCGGCGACCTGCTGGCCCACCTGTCGGAAGAGCATGCCACCTTCACCTCTGCGGCAAAGGAGCAGGCATGAGCATCAAGCGTTTCGTTTCCGCTCTGCTGACCGGGGCGCTCTGCCTCGGCGTCCTCACCGCCTGCGGCTCGACCCAGAAGCCTGCCTCTTCGGGCGTGAGCGCCGACGCCCAGCGGTACAGCACCATCTTCTACGATGCCTTCGACACTGTCACGCAGGTCATCGCCTACTGCGACAGCGAGGAGGAGTTCACCCGTCAGATGGACGCCCTCCACGCCGACTTGCTGGAATACCACCGTCTCTACGACATCTACAACGATTATGACGGCGTGGTGAATGTCAAGACCATCAACGACAACGCCGGCGTCGCCCCCGTTCAGGTGGATGATAAGATCCTCGGGATGCTGGAACTGGCCCGGCAGATGTACGACACCACAAACGGCAAGCTGAACATCGCCATGGGCAGCGTCCTCCGCATCTGGCACGACTACCGCGAGGCCGCCGAAGCCAACACGAACGAGGCGGACAACAAGCTGCCCGAACAGGAGGCGCTGGATGCCGCCGCCCGGCACTGCGACATCTCCAACCTCGTCATCGACGAAAATGCCAGGACCGTCTATCTCTCCGACCCGGATATGTCCCTCGACGTGGGCAGTGTGGGCAAGGGCTACGCCGTGGAGATGGTGGCACAGGCCGCTGAGGCCCGGGGCCTGAAAAGCGCCCTCATCAGCGTGGGCGGCAACCTCCGCGCCATCGGCACGAAGCCCGACGGCTCCCAGTGGTCGGGCGGCGTGGAGAACCCGTGGAACGCCTCGGACGTCTACACTGCCAGTTCTTCCTACGTTTCCGGTGTCAACATGAGCGACATGGCTCTCGTCACCAGCGGCAACTACCAGCGCTACTACGTCGTGGACGGCGTGCGCTACCACCACCTCATCGACCCGGATACCCTCTGGCCCGCCCGCTATTTCGACAGCGTGAGCGTCCTCTCCCCCGACTCCGGCGCAGCCGACTGCCTCACCACTGGCCTGTTCTGTATGTCCCTTGAGGATGGCCAGAAGCTCATCGAATCCCTCGACGGCGTGGAAGCCCTCTGGTGTACCCCGGACGGCGAAGTCATCCAGTCCAGCGGATGGGCCGACCACGAGAAAAAGTAACAGAAAGCGAAAGTCCCCTCTTCGTCACGGTTCTTGCTCCAATGACGAAGAGGGGACTTTTATATCCTATATATCAAGAATATTTCCGCGCGTTCACTCTTCCATGCAGGCATACCTTGCCATCAGGACAGCCCCGCCGGTCACAAGTGCAGTGACAAGCTCCACCACCCAGACAGATGCCACTGCACTGAGCAGAACGGACAGCGAGTCGATGACAAAGTGGAACAGGTAGGCCCGCACCAGCTCCATGGGGGCCTTTTTGCGGATGGACTGGAACACCAGAATCGACAGGCTCAGATGGAGCACCACCGCAATGATCCGCTCTACGCCGCCTGCAAAAAACGTCAAGCTCGGTGTCGTCCACAGCGCCGAAAGAGCCGCTGCCGTGTCTGCCGCCTTCTCTGCGTCAAGAGTCGCCAGCTGTGCAGACATGGTGCCGGAATTTATCATCACGGCACTTGCGATGTTGCTGATCGATGCCACGCCGCACAGAAGCATTGCCTCCACGCCGCCGTGTCCGGCACCATACATAAAGGCATTCGGAAAATCCAGCGGCTTCACCAGAAACCTCATGGCGATGTAACGACCGGTCTCTTCAAAAAGAGCTGCCATCAGGCCGCCATAGACTGCGTATAGGATCACGCTTCCGGTCAGCGCTTCTCCTGCCAGCTGGAACACGATGCGATGGATGGCAGCTTCCAGCATCAGCACCATCACGAAGAAAACGCCGCACCCGATAAAGAACGGTGCAGCCTTCGCACCCAGCTTCTTCTTTGCGTAAACGAAGAGGCCTATGGGAAGTGCGAAGGAGACGACAAGGGAAAACACCATGCCTGCGATGCTTGCCCCGGGTACCATACCTACTGTCATAGTCATCCTCCCTGCCGATATACCATCGGCGTTTTTGCAAGGCCTGCCCCCCGGAGGGGAGCAGGGTCATTCAATATCCAGCTCCGGCGGCAGGTCGATCTGATCGGAGACGTACCGGCCGTTCTTTTTGCGCTGACGCACACACTCGGTGAGGAGATACTCGATCTGCCCGTTCACCGAGCGGAAATCGTCCTCAGCCCATGCGGCAAGGGCCTCATAGAGCTTTGCGTTCAGGCGCAGGGGGATCTGCTTTTTGGGCTCTGCCATCAGTACAGGCTGCCGCTGTTCACGATGGGCTGTGCGTCCCGGTTGCCGCAGAGCACCACCAGCAGGTTGGAGACCATGGCCGCTTTCCGTTCGTCATCCAACTCCACCACGTTGTTTTCGCTCAGCCGGTCCAGTGCCATCTCCACCATGCCCACGGCGCCGTCCACGATCATCTTGCGGGCGTCGATGATGGCGCTGGCCTGCTGGCGCTGGAGCATCACTGCGGCGATCTCCGGCGCATAGGCCAGATAGGTGATCCGGGCCTCCACCACCTCGATGCCTGCCTCAGCCACGTTTTTCTGGATCTCGTCCCGGATGCGGGCCGCCACCACCTCCGAGGAGCCCCGCAGGCTGCCCTCGTCGGCCACGCCGTCGCCGGTGGTGTCCACGTTGGGGGCCACATCGTAGGGGTACACCCGCACCACGTTCCGCAGGGCGCTGTCGCACTGGAGGGAGAGGTACTCCTTGTAGTTATCCACATTGAATACGGCCTTTGCGGTATCGGTCACGCGCCAGATGACGGCGATGCCGATCTCCACCGGGTTGCCCAGACAGTCGTTGATCTTCTGCCGGGAGTTGTTGAGGGTCATCATCTTCAGGGAGATCTTTTTGCTTACGCTGCTTGAGGCGAGCTGGCTGTTCTGGCCGCTGACGCTCAGCAGGGCGGCTGCGCCGCTCTCCTTGCTGGTCACGTCCCCGCTCTGGCTCAGCCGGGTGCCTGCGGCAGGGTTGACGGCGGCGCAGAAGGGGTTTACCCAGTAAAAGCCCTGGCCCTTCAGGGTGCCCACATAATCGCCAAAGAGGGTAAGTACCAGCGCCTCCTGGGGCTTGAGTACCTTCAGGCCGCAGAACAGAAAAATGCCTGCGATCCAATAGGCAATGGACAAAATCAGCAGCGGGATGCCCAGAAGCAGCCGGTCGTCCTCCAGCAGCAGGACGCTGCAAACGAACAGGGCAATGGATGCCACATAGCCCAGCAGGGTGAGCAGCAGTACCGCCATGCCGTTTTTGCGGGCGTTCAAAATTTTCTCTTCCATAACAGTTCCCTCCTTATGGGGTCGGAAGCGTTTCTTTTTGATACTAAAATCATATCACTTTGCCGCACCGCTGTCAAGAGAGGGACGCAAAAAAAGAGCCCGCCCCGCCGCAGGTGCGGCAAGGGCAGGCCCTCTTGTCTGGAAAATGTGGGGACGCCGCCGGATAAAACAGGAAGAGAGCGTCAGCGCTTGTATTTGGCAGCGGTCTGCAGACGCTGCATGGCGCGGTCCAGAGCGATCTTGGTCTGGTAGTACTCGTGCATGCTCTGCTTATGCTGCAGGCGCTCTTCGGCGCGGATGCGGGCGGCCTCGGCACGGTTCTTGTCGATGTCCTCGGGGCGCTCGGCGCTGTCCACCAGCAGAAGCACGAAGGTGGGCGTCACCTCAGCGATGCCGTCGCCGACCAGAATCTCGCGGGTCTCGCCGTCCACAGTGAACTTGAGCATCCCCATGTGGATAGCCACCAGCACCGGGCTGTGGCCGGCCTGAACACCGTAGACGCCGTCCTTCACGGGCAGCACCATGCTCTCGCAGCTGCCCTGATAGAACTCACCGCTGGAAGCCGTGATGTTGAGGATGAAGCTGTTCATCAGGCCTCACCGCCTTTTTCCTCCGCCAGCTTGTCCGCTGCCTTCTTGCGGGCGTCGTCGAGGGTGCCTACGTTGAAGAAGGCCCACTCGGGCAGGTCGTCGCACTTGCCGTCCACGATGGCGGCAAAGCCCTTGACCGTCTCGGCCAGCGGCACATATTTGCCGGGCAGGCCGGTGAAGTTCTCAGCCACCGAGAAGGGCTGGGACAGGAACTTCTGCAGCTTACGCGCACGGGTGACGGTGAGCTTGTCTTCCTCGCCCAGCTCGTCCATGCCCAGAATGGCGATGATGTCCTGCAGTTCCTGATAGCGCTGCAGCGTTGCCTGCACCTTGCGGGCCACACGGTAGTGCTCCTCGCCCACGATGTCAGCCTCCAGAATGCGGGAGGTGGAAGCCAGCGGGTCCACGGCGGGATAGATGCCCTGCTCGACGATTTTACGGCTCAGGACGGTGGTAGCGTCCAGATGTGCAAACGTGGTAGCGGGGGCGGGGTCGGTCAGGTCATCGGCGGGGACGTAGACGGCCTGCACCGAGGTGATGGAGCCGTCGCGGGTGGAGGTGATACGCTCCTGCAGAGCGCCCAGCTCGTTGGCCAGCGTGGGCTGATAGCCGACAGCCGAGGGCATACGGCCCATCAAAGCGGAGACCTCAGAGCCGGCCTGCACGAAACGGAAGATGTTGTCGATGAAAAGCAGCACGTCCTTGTGGGTCTCCTCGCGGAAATACTCGGCCATGGTCAGGCCGGTCTCCGCCACCCGCATACGGGCTCCTGGGGGCTCGTTCATCTGGCCGAAGACCAGCGCGGTCTTGTTCAGGACGCCGGAGGCGTTCATCTCGCCCCAGAGGTCGCAGCCCTCACGGGAGCGCTCGCCGACGCCGGTGAAGATGGAGTAGCCGCCGTGCTCGGTGGCCACGTTGTGGATCAGCTCCTGGATCAGGACGGTCTTGCCGACGCCTGCGCCGCCGAACAGACCGATCTTGCCGCCCTTGGCGTAGGGGGCCAGCAGGTCGATGACCTTGATGCCCGTTTCCAAAATCTCAGTAGCGGGCTTCTGCTCTGCAAAGCTGGGGGCCTTGCGGTGGATGGGCCAGTGCGGCACATCGTCCACAGAGCCCTTGCCGTCGATGGGTCGGCCCAGCGGGTCGAACATACGGCCCAGCGTGGCCTCGCCCACCGGGGCAGTCAGGCCGTGGCCGGTGGCGGTGACTTCCATACCCTTGCCCAGACCTTCGCTGGCCGAGAGCATGATGCAGCGCACCGTCGATTCGTTGACGTGCTGCGCCACCTCCATCGTGCGCTCGGTGCCTTCTGCGGTCACGGTCAGCGCTTCCTGCAGGGCAGGCAGTCGGCCTGCGGTGAACTGCACGTCCACCACAGGGCCGGCCACGCGAATAATTTTTCCCTGTATCATAGATTTGCCTCGTATATTTAGATGTGTCAACCTCTCAGTCTCGCATTCGCTCGACAGCTCCCCTACCGAGGGGAGCCTCTGGCGAAGAGATGAAGCTTTACGGAATGCCAAAGCCTCTCCTCGATAGGAGAGATGGCAGCGCGCAAGCGCTGACGGAGAGGTTATTCTTGTGATTTCACCGCAGACGCGCCGCCGATGATCTCGGTGATCTCCTGAGTGATGGAGCCCTGGCGGGTGCGGTTGTATTCCAGCTGCAAGTCGCGTATCATATCGTTGGCGCTCTTGGTGGCCGAATCCATGGCGGTCATGCGGGCGCTCTGCTCAGCGCAGAAGCTCTCGGTCATGGCACCGAAGATCATGCCGTGCATATAGATAGGAGCGGTCTGCTCGAACACGGTCCATGCGTCCGGCACCAGCTCGACTTCGCTGCGGGGGTCGCCCAGACCCTTGGGGGCGGGCTGCAGATGCTCGCGGTCCAGCGGCAGCAGACGCACCATGACCGGCTCACTGGTGAGCGCGTTCTGGATCTTGGTGTAGATAAGATAGATCTCATCCAGTTTGCCCGACTTGAAGTCGTCGATGGCGTCCACCGTGATGTCACGGGCGCGCTGCAGCGACGGGGCAGTCGCGCCGTACTGGAACTCCTGCACCAGACGGGGATCTTTGCGGAGGGCGCGGTAGCCCACCTGACCGATGACATAGAAACGGTCGTTCCTCTCAGCCTTTTCCAGCAGGAGCTTCAGCACGTTCTGGTTGAAAGAGCCTGCCATGCCCTTGTCTGCCGTCAGCACCAGATAGGCGCGGCGGAGCTCGCCGTCCTCTCTCTGCCGCTCGTGGAAGAACGGATGCACCGGCTCGTCAGGCAGATGGGGGACGACACGGGAGATGGTGTCTCTCATGCGGGTGAAGTAGGGCAGGACGTTCTGGTAGTTCTTGCGTGCCTTGCGCAGCTTGGAGGAAGAGATCAGATACATCGCGTTCGTGATCTTGCGGGTATCCTGAATGCTCTCGATGCGCTCTTTCAGCAGCTTACTGGACGCCATGACTCTCGCCTCCCTCGTAGGCCTTCCATGCGTTCAGGATGGTGTCGGTCTGCTCGGGAGTGAGCTTGCCGGTGGCCGTGATGGCATCCATCGTGCCGGACACATCTGCATGGAACTGGCGAACAAAGGCAGCCGTGCGCGCCCGCTGCTCAGCGAGAGGCACTTCGTCCAGCATCCCGTGGGAAGCCAGCACAAGGATGACCACCTGCTCGGCGTCGGTCTTGGGCTGATAGAGCGGCTGCTTGAGCATCTCGGTCAGAGCCTTGCCGTGCTCGAGCTGATGGCGGGTCTCGGCGTCCAGATCGGAGCTGAACTGCGCGAAGGACTCCATATCCTTGTACTGGGCCAGCTCGATACGCAGATTGGCGTTGGCCTTCTTCATGGCCTTGGTCTGGGCTGCGCCGCCGACACGGGAGACGGAAAGGCCCACGTTGACAGCCGGGCGGTTGCCGGCGTTGAACAGAGCGCTCTCGAGAAAAATTTGACCGTCGGTGATGGAGATGACGTTGGTGGGGATGTAAGCGGACACGTCGCCTGCCTGAGTCTCAACGATGGGCAGCGCGGTGATGGAGCCGCCGCCCAGTGCGTCGCTCATGCGGCAGGAGCGCTCCAGCAGACGGGAGTGCAGATAGAAGACATCGCCGGGGTAAGCCTCACGGCCCGGAGAGCGGCGGAGCAGCAGGGAGATGGCACGGTAGGCCACCGCGTGCTTGGAGAGGTCATCGTAGACGATGAGGACGCTCTTGCCCTGCGCCATGAAATACTCGGCCAGTGCCGTACCGGCGTAGGGTGCGATGTACTGCAGCGGGGCGCTGTCGGAAGCGGTAGCCGCCACGATGGTGGTGTAGCTCATCGCGCCGTGCTTCTTCAGGTCTTCGGCCACGCGGGCGATGGAAGAAGCCTTCTGGCCGATGGCGACGTAGATGCAGAGCACGCCGGTGTCCTTCTGGTTCAGGATAGCATCGGTGGCGATAGAGGTCTTGCCGGTCTGGCGGTCGCCGATGATCAGCTCACGCTGGCCGCGGCCAATGGGGAACATGGAGTCGATGGCGAGGATGCCGGTGTGGAGCGGCGTATCCACGCTCTGGCGCTCGAGGATTCCGGGGGCCTGCTTCTCGATGGGGTTGTAGCCCACAGCCTCGATGGGGCCTTTGCCGTCGATGGGCTCGCCCAGCGGGTCGATGACGCGGCCAAGGAAGCCGTCGCCCACCGGGATGCCGGCGCGCTTGCCGCTGCGGGTGACCATGGTGCCGACGCCGACGGTCTCAGCGCCGTCGAAAAGCATGATGCCCAGACGGCCCGGCTCGACGCTCTCCACCATGCCCTTGGCGCCATTCTCGAAGGTGACGATCTCGCCATAAACGGCGCGGTCCATGCCTTCCACTTCCACGATGCCGTCGGCGGAGGAGATGACCACGCCGCCCTCTTCGCTGGTGGCGGCGGGCTTGTAGTCCTCGATGCGGGTCTTGAGGGTGGCCAGAGAGGGCTTGTCGGCCATCATCTGGTCAATGGCGTGGCGGCCGGAGTTATCGAAGACGCGGTCGCCGATCTGCAGCACATAGCCGGAGAGGAGGCTGTCGTCCACCGTGACGTTCAGGATGACCTCGGTGGCGTCGTACAGCTTCGCGACCTCTTTCTTGATGCGCTCCAGATCCTCCTCGCGGGGGGTGCGGGCGGCACGGAGGTCAGCTTTGACGATGCGGTTGGCCGAGAAGAACTCGGTGCTGAATTCACTTGCCATTTTCAGCCCCCGCTTTCTCCAACAGGTCGTCCAGCAGGCGGGCGTCGTCCTGCTCGTTCAGGTTGCGGGCCAGCAGCTTCTCGCACATGGCGCGGGCCAGTGCAGTGGTCTGGGCGTCAGCCTGGCGCAGCTTGTGCTGGCGCTCGGCCTCGGCGGCAGCTTTGCCCTCGGCCAGGATGGCGTCGGCCTGCTGCTGGGCGTCAGCCAGCAGCTGCTGCTTGTCCTTTTCGGCCTGCTGCTCGTAGGCAGTGCGGCGGGCAGCAGCCTCGGTGTCCACATTGCGCAGCTTTGCCTGCGCGTCGCTCAGGGCCGCAGCGGCCTCCTGCTTGGAGGTCTCGGCGGCGTTCAGTGCGTCATCCACCTGCTTCTGGCGCTGTGCGATGATGTTCATGACGGGCTTGTACAGGAACTTGCGCAGCAGCAAAAACAGAACCAGAATGTTGACGACTGTATACAGAAGGTTCAGATTCAGAGTCAGCATTCGTCATGCCTCCGTTATCAACCCAGGAACAGGATGATGAGCAGAGCAACGACGAAGCCGAAAATTGCAGTACCTTCGGCCAGAGCTGCACCCAGCAGCAGGTTGGTCTGGATCTTACCGGAAGCTTCCGGCTGGCGGCTGATGGCCTCCGTTGCCTTGCCGGTGGCAATGCCGATGCCGATGCCGCCGCCGATACCAGTCAGCGCTGCGATGCCAGCGCCCAGAGCTACGAGTCCGTTCATAATTATTTCTCCTTTATAAATCAATATTCTTCTTGAGGCTCCCCCTTTGGGGGAGCTGGCGCGAATGTGCCTGAGAGGGCAGGCCGCCTTTCTCAGAGCTTCCATACAGCGATAAGAACATTCTTCGTCAGAGCGAGGTCATCGCTGTGTTTTCTGCTTTTTGTCAGCATCCTTGCCCTCTCCGTCATCTTCGATGACACCTCTCCCAAGGGGAGAGGCTTTTGAGAGGTTTACTCTTCTCCACCAATACTCTCTTTCATGAACAGCGAGGTGAGGAAGACAAAGACATAGGTCTGGATGAGACCATCGAACAAATCAAAGTACAGGCTGAAGACGGCCGGCACGAACACCGGGACCACCAGCTTGATGAGCTCCATGATGACGAAAGCGCCCAGCACGTTGCCGAACAGTCGCATACACAGGCTGGTGGGGCGGATGGCGATCTCGAGGATGTTCATGGGGGTCATGATGGGGGTGGGGGCGGCGAGGCTCTTGAGGAAGCCCTTGCCGCCCCGGGCATGGATGCCGGAATACTCGATGAGGCAGATGCTCATGAGCGCCAGCGCAGCGGTGACATTCAGGTCCTTCGTGGGGGGCTTGATGCCGAACACGCCGATGAGGTTCGCACAGGCGATGTAGAGAGCCACCGTCATGAGGTAAGGCACATACCGTCTGCCCCGCTCGCCCAGCAGGCCCGTGAAGAAGTTGTCGATGGTGGTGACGACCAGCTCAAGGATGGCCTGCCGCCTGGAGATGTGGTCCACCTTGAGGTTCCGGGTGAGCAGGATGGAGACGATGACCAGAAACAGCATGATGCCCCAGCTGACCACCACGGATTCCGGCACCTGCAGGCCGCTGAGGGAGATCATCTCCACATTCAGCTCCTCTTTCAGGGCCGCAGTCAATGCGTTCATCTCTTTGCCTCCTTTCTGAGCAGAGTCTTATCCTGAAGCGTAAAGGTATCGTTCGTTTTCACTCTATCTCCTTTCGTTTCTTTTATTAAAGCAGCTGTGCTAAAAATCAAAGAAGGTGCGTTTGTTTTTATGGAAACACACCCTCTTTTCGCGCTCAGCGCAGCCCTTTGCGTCTGGTATCATAGCACGATTGGTGCAGTTTGATAAGACCTTTGGTCGATATTCTACTTTTTGTTATATCTTATTTCACACCTTAGCCGGGAATGTTGTGCATCTTGCTTAATAATGCACAGTCAAGCCGTCCATCTTGACCAAATTCTCAGTCCTTCCTTAGTGGTTCGTTTCATTTTTGAGGTAAAGCGAAACCCTTCCGGCAGAATTATACGCTCCATGTATATAGGGTATATAAAATTCATATAGCTGTCAAGTGTCCGATGGATGAAATTTTCTTATCGCGATCTTCAAAAACAGTGCCGGTCAAAACGGCATATTTGCGATATGCAGTTTGCGGCTGATGCTCGTGCATTATAGCAATTCAACTTTTTAATGCAACAGCAACAGCGTTGAATTGCATATCGCAAATATGCTGTTTGGATGTTGCACTAATTTCTTGACTTGCGATAAAAACGCAAACTGCTATCATCAGAAGCTTATCTTTATTAAGTAATATTACCTGTTTATAATATAGGCTCACCGGGCGTTCCGTCCACCGCGGCGGAAGATAGCACGGAAGAAGTTTGGCAGTTCTTGCGCAGAGGTTTCCCACAAAAGGCCCTGCGGGCCGCTCAGACTGCGCAGGGAGGCTGTTCCTGTCTTCTGTTTGTGCGAACAATACAATTTTTTAGTTGTTTCTTGAAAAAATATAACTAATTCATTGTGCATTCTGCGAATGGACAAACCGCGCCCGCGCGTGTATAATAAAGCCAGAAACCAGAGAAGTACAGCAGAAGCTCAAATGAGAGCTAACCCCGCTGACTTTAAGCAGAAAGGAGCGAAGACCGATGGTCGATATGGAACCCGCACAGTACGCACAGACTGTCGGGGTTCGCTGAGAAGCAAAACAGAAGCTCACCACAAACGGGATGCTTCCCCCGTATAAAAACACAACAACAAGAGCCGTTCTTGAGCATCGATAAAGCGAACAACAGAACAGTCTGTGAAATAAAATCCCTCGCGTTCAAATAGATCCGCCGAAGGTGATCCCAATGAAGAAAGCTTTTGTACGGAACGTCTTATTTGAATAACTCCAAAGGAGAAACTCCGATGTACTAAGTAATGACACTCCCTTCGCAAATCTAACCCGAAAGAATGTGGTAATATGAAATTCATCTCTGTGATTCGTATCCCGCACTCCAACGGTTAAGAAAAGGGTCATTCCAATGTACTAAGAAATTCATTCCCCTGCTGATCGTTCTTCACCGTTTCAAAGGAGAATCTTCTATGAAACGTCCGGTACAGACCGAAAAATGAAGAAACCGAGGTCAAGAGGCTATGACTCCGAAGAAGTAAGCATCCTGCCGACTGAGGGCTTGCAACCGCCTCGAGTCGGCAGGTTTTTTGTCTGATGTTTTCCAATGAAGCCTGCATCCTCCCGTTTTCCTGCCGGGAGGATGCGGGTTTTGTTTTGTCCCGGATATTTTGCGGCAGCAGGCGCAGGGCCTGTAGATTTTCGAATCTATTTCGTGTATACTTTTGCTCAGAAAGCAGCACTTACAAGGAGGCAGACCACTATGGCAAGCAATTTCGAGTTCTACTCCCCCACCCGGGTCATCTTCGGCAAAGGCACCGAACAGCGTGTGGGCGCGCTGGTGCGCGAATACGGCGGCACCCGCGTCCTCATCGTCTACGGCGGCAAGAGCGCCGTCCGCTCCGGTGTGCTGGACCGGGCCGAAAATTCTCTGGCCGAGGCCGGCATTTCCAGCTGGACGCTGGGCGGCGTCGTGCCGAACCCCCACCTCGACAAGGTCTACGAGGGCATCCGCATCGGCAAAGAGAACAGCATCGACTTCCTGCTGGCCGTGGGCGGCGGCAGCGTCATCGACACGGCCAAGGCCATCGCCTACGGCCTGGCCGAGCCGGAAAAGGACGTCTGGGAACTGTACGAGCACACCCGCACGGCCAGAAAGTGCCTGCCGATGGCCAGCATCCTGACCATCGCGGCGGCGGGCAGCGAAACATCCAACAGCAGCGTCATCACCCGGGTGGACACCCACCAGAAGCGGGCCTACAACGACGACATCAGCCGCCCGAAGTTCGCCCTCATGGACCCCGAGCTCACCAAGACCCTGCCCGACTATCAGACCGAGTCCGGCTGTGCCGACATCATGATGCACACCATGGAGCGCTATTTCACCAATGGCGGCAATATGGAGCTGACCGACGCGCTGGCCGAGGGCCTGCTGCGCACCGTGATGAAGAACGCGGTCATCCTCCACACCGACCCGGCCAACTACGAGGCCCGGGCCGAGGTGATGTGGGCGGGCAGTCTCTCCCACAACGGCCTGACCGGCTGCGGCATCGCCAGCGGCGACTTTATGTCCCACAAACTCGAGCACGAGATGGGCGGTATGTTCGACGTGACCCACGGCGCGGGCCTCGCCGCCATCTGGCCCAGCTGGGCGCGGTACGTCTACAAGGACTGCCTGCCCCGCTTCGTCCGCTTTGCCCGGAACGTCATGGGCGTGACCACCGACGGCACCGACGAGGAGATCGCCCTGAAAGGCATCGACGCCATGGTGGATCTCTACCACAGCATCGGGATGCCCGCCAGCTTCCACGAGCTGGGCATCGCCCCCACCGACGCGCAGATCGACGAGATGGCCCGCCGCTGCCTCGAGGCTTCCGGCTCCGCCCTCGGCTCGGCCAAAAAACTCGATCTCGACGACATGATCGCCATCTACCGCGCCGCCAACCACTAAGAAGCTTTTTCTCATCTCCGCCCGGCACAGAGTATTTTGCTTACTCTGTACCGGGCATTTCGTTGTCTTTTGTGTGCTTCAGCCTGCTTTTTGGCAAAGAAGTGGAAAAGAGATCGGAAAAAGCAGGAGTATTTGCTTGAATTCCCTTTCATTTTTGTATCTCAGTCAGTATAATGAAGGAATAAAGAGCGCTTCGGTCATTTTTTGCCGAAGCCTCTCTTTCTGAATCGAAACGTTTGGGGTATCAATTTCTATGACGAGAGAAGAGATGCAGGCCCGTCTCGAGGTTTGCCGCGAACTCTATACGGACGTCCGTCTTCTGGACGCAGATACTGTCAGCAGTATCCACGAAGGCACACGCACCGCCCCTTCCGGGCCGGACATCTGCTTTGCCTGCCGGAACAAGAACGCCTTCTCCCGCCACTGCGCGGCCAAGCTGGCGCTGGCGACCAAGAGCAAAGCATGCCGTCTGGAATCCTGCGGCACCGACATCGCCCACATCACGGCCCGCTACTATGAGGTGGAGGGCAGGCCCTATGTCCTCGAGCTCGTCCAGCGCACCCCCGGGCGCACCACCATCGACCCGGAGGACAGCGAAGCACTGATGAGCGAGGCATCCGGCTACGGCGTCAAGCTCTACCACGACAGCCTCACCTGCGCCTTCAACCGCCGCTATTATGAGGACGTCGTGCAGGGCTTCGAAGGCCCCTTCGGCGTCGCCATCATGGACCTGGACGATTTCAAGATCTACAACGACTCCTGCGGCCATCAGGCCGGCGACCTGGCACTGGAGATGACGGCGGCGGTCATCCGGGACTGCATCCGTCAGACCGACATCCTCATCCGCTACGGCGGCGACGAATTCCTGCTCATCCTGCCCGGCTGCCCCATCGAGAAGATAAGATCCAAACTCGAGCAGATACGCGCCCGGGTGCAGACCACAGGCGTCCCCGGCTACCCTCACATCCATCTCTCGCTGAGCATCGGCGGCGTACTGCAGACCTCTGAGGATACCATGGAGACTGCCGTCCACTGTGCCAGCCGCCTGATGTATCAGGCCAAGGAGCACAAGAACACCGTCATCGTGGCCAGCTCCAGCGCGGTGCTGTCGGCCCCGGCCACCCTGCTGCCCAAGCAGAGCCGCCAGCAGATCCTGATTGCCGACGACTCCGCGATGAACCGGATGCTGCTGGCCGAGATACTGGGGACCGACTTCCGCATCCTGGAAGCCTCCAACGGCGAAGAGTGTCTCGAGCAGCTGCGCCACAACCCGGGCGACGTCGCACTGGTGCTGCTGGACATCAATATGCCGGTACTGGACGGCTTCGATGTGCTGTCGGCCATGAACCGTGACCACTCCATCGAGGACATCCCGGTCATCATGATCTCCAGCGACGACTCCAAGGACATCATCCGCCGGGCCTTCGAGCGGGGCGTCTCCGACTACATCAACCGCCCCTTCGACGCCCGGACGGTCTACCGCCGGGCTTTCAATACCATCAGGCTCTACGCCAAGCAGCGGCGTCTGGTGCGGATGGTGTCGGCCCAGACCCGCAAGCAGGAGCACAACACCACCATGCTGGTCAATGTGCTGAGCCAGATCGTGGAGTTCCGCAACGGTGAGAGCGGCTCCCACGTCCGCCACATCCGCATCCTGACCGAGAAGATCATGGCCCAGCTGCTGCGCAAGACCGATAAATACTCCCTCTCTTCCGAGGAGCAGGACAACATCACCCTCGCCTCGGCCCTGCACGACATCGGCAAGATCGCCATCGACGAGAAGATACTGAACAAGCCCGGCCGCCTGACGCCGGAGGAGTTCGCCGTCCTCAAGACCCACACCACCGAGGGCGCGGCCCTGCTCCACCGACTGGAAAATTTCGACACCGAACCGCTTTTGCAGACGGCCTGCGGCATCGCCCGCTGGCACCACGAGCGGTGGGATGGCCGGGGCTATCCGGACGGCCTGGCAGGCGACGACATCCCCATCGGGGCGCAGCTGGTCTCGCTGGCCGACGTCTACGACGCGCTGACCAGTGAGCGCTGCTACAAAAAAGCCTTCCCCCACGAAAAGGCCGTGCAGATGATACTGGGCGGCAAGTGCGGCACCTTCAATCCCCTGCTGCTGGAATGTCTCAAGGACATCGAGGGCAGTTTGCAGGCAGAGCTGAAAAAGGACTACCGGTCCGCCCCCGCTGAACTCGAAGTATAAACGAAGCGCACCCCTTCTCCATACAGAAGCAGAAGGGGTGCGCTTTTCTATGTCTGCCGAAAGTTTTCAACAACACAAAACTTCATCCTCTCATCACAAATGTCCATCGTCCTTTTTTTGGGGGCTGTCAAACCTGCGTGAATGGGGTCGTTTTCTGCGTGAATCGCTGTGTCTGAGCCCCGATGGTTATGTTATAATATGGTCATAAGGGAGGAACTGAGGATGGAGCTTCGATTTGCGGTCGTAGAAGACCGCCTGCCCGACGTTCAGCGGTTGGAGAGCCTTTTGCGGCTGGCCTTCGGCGGCGGGCAACCATTGGTCTGTGACCATTATGAGAGCGGCGACGCCTTTCTGGCGGCGTTCCCCTCAAAAAATCATCAGGTCGTTTTTCTCGACATCTGCATGGAAGGCACCAACGGCATCGAGACGGCGCGCATCCTGCGCCGGGCCGACCCCGACCTGCTGCTGGTGTTCGTGACCTCGTCCCCGGAATACGTATGGGACGCCTTCCCCGTCCACCCCTTCGACTATCTGCTCAAGCCCTACCGGGAAGAAAAGCTCTTCCAGCTGGCCGACGAGCTGCGGCGGGTGCTCTTCCGGGCCGAACCGGAGCTGGAAGTCCGCATCGCACGGCAGCAGGTACATCTCCCCCTGCGGAAGATACAGTACGCCATGGCCCAGAACCACTACGTCCGCATCGTCAGCGACGACGGCGAGTGCCGGACCGTCTCCACCTTCTCCCAGATGGAGCAGCTGCTGCGGGCGCAGGAGAACTTCATCGTCTGCAACCGGGGCGTCATCCTGAACATGGACAAGGTGCTCCGGCTGGACAGCGACTACTTCGAGATGCTGGACGGCACCCGCCTGCCCGTGCGCCAGAAGGACAAGAACACCCTGTTCGCCCAGTTCACACAATATCAGTTCCGCCATATGCGGTGGGAGCTATGACGCCGAGAGGAGGCCCGACCTTGGACTTTTCTTTATTTGGACGCTATTTTCTGGACCTCGCCGTCTTCTACCCGGGAACATTCCTCTGCCTCGCGCCCCTGTGGGAGCATGTGAAGGCCCCCCGGCGCACCGCTGTGCTGGCAGCCACTCTCGTTACGGTCATCTGCCTTGCAGCGGCGGCCCTCTGCGCCATCTTCGAGCTGGACAGCAACCTCCTGCTTCTGCCCACCCTGCTGGCGGCGTTCTGGCTGCTGCGCTGGCGGGTGGGGCCGGAAGTTTCCGTGAGCCAGACCGCCTTTCTCTTCGCCGTCTCCGGCGTCATGATGGCAGTCTGCTCCCTGCTTTCCGTGGTGCTCAACGCCCGGGCTGAGGTGGGCAACGACGCCCCGGCCTGTCTCGTCTCCACCTCCCTGCTCAAGCTGGGGCTCTCGGCCGTGCTCTGCATCATCTTCTGGTTCACCGCCGTCCAGTGGAGCCGCTGGCTGCTGCGGGAGTACCGGGGCGAAGCCTTCTGGCAGTCGGCGTGGCCGCTGCCCGCCATCTACGCGGCTTTCCTCGTCTTCTGCATGCCGCTGGACCCGGGCATCGTGCTCATCAACCGTCTGATGATCATTTCTGTTCTGGCCGTTTCCATCTCTCTGCTGGGCATCTTTTTGCTGCTGTACGAGATGTATCAGGTGGCCCGGGAGTACACCCGCAGCGCCCAGCTCGACCGGGAAAACCAGCTTCTTGCCGTGGAATCCCGCCGCTACACCGAGCTGCGGACCTATATGGAGCAGACGCGGCATCTCCGCCACGACTTCCGCCAGCACCTCCACGTCATCGCCGGACTCACCGAGGCCGGGCAGGTGGAGGAGCTGAAAAATTACCTGCACCAGTACGAATCCGAGCTGAGCGAGGAGCGCCCCACCCTCTGCGCGAATCCTGCCGTGGACGCTCTGGCCGGTCACTACGACCACGAGGCCCACAGCCTCGGCGTGCCGGTGGACTGGCGGCTGGAACTGCCCCGCCAGCTGGCCATCCCGGAGGCCGACTTCTGCATGATGCTGGGCAATCTGTTGGAAAATTCTCTCCACGCCAGCCAGAAGCTGCCGCCCGAACAGCGGCAGGTGAAGGTGCTGGCCCGGATGCTGAGCCCCGCCATGCTGGGCCTGCTGGTGGAGAACCGCTATGACGGTGTGCTCAAGCGCCAGCAGGGCATCCTCCACTCCACGAAACACGACGGAATGGGCATCGGCCTCGTCTCCATCCAGACGGCCGTTTCCAGATATGGCGGTTCTATGACCGTCGAGACCGAGAACGGTTTGTTCCGGGTGAATATTTTATTGAACCTTTAACCTCTCAGTCTCGCATTCGCTCGACAGCTCCCCTACCGAGGGGAGCCTCTGGCGAAGAGATAAAGCTTTACGAAATGCCAAAGCCTCCCCTCGTTAGGAGCAACAACGACGACCGCCGCCAGTGGCGGAAACAGGGAGTCGCTGTTGGGGCCGCGGCCAGCAAGACGCAAGCAAAGCGCTGCGGCTGCTGGGTGCCGCAACCCGGGCAGTGGCATTGCGAAGCAATGACGGAGAGGTTGACACAGCTAATTAAAGGAGGACTCCACCATGAAAATGACCCGACGCAGCTTCCTCAGCGCTTCCGCTCTCACACTGTTGTCCTGCCAGCTGGCCCCTGCCGCCAGGGCAGACTGCCTTCTGTCCGGCCTTTTCCACGGCGCAGACACCGCCCTGCCGCCGAAGCCTCTGACGGCAAAAGTCGTGGACGCCAACCCCTTTATGGGCCGCAGCGAGTCAAACATCCACCACGACTGCTACAACACCGACTCCACCGACGCCGTCCTCCCCGTGGGCATCTGCCCCGAGGTCAACGTGGCAATGGAAAAGACGAACCCCAACGCCTCCCCGGCCATCTTCTTCGACAACTTCGATAACCCCGTCAGCCCGTTCCTCGGCGGTCTGGCCATCCGTGGCCTCGACGCAGAAGAAGTCCGCACCATCGGCTTTTTCTCTCCCGCCAGGCACGACGGCGGCGGCTATCTCATCCAAAGCTCCTATTCCTTTGTGGACGGGCGCAACCTCATCGTCTGCCCCACCAGCCACAACCATGTGCTGATGCTTCGTGCCACCGACGAGAAGGGTACGCCTCTGCCGGTTTTTGAAAAGGTACTGGACATCAACATCAAGGAGGCCGCCGAGCGGGTGCTCGGCCGCAGCCTCGAGCAGAATCTGCTCTCCATCGTCTTCGACTACGACGGCAACCTCTGGTTCGTCACCGGCGGCTTCCGCATCTACCCCAGCCGCGGCCAGCAGGGCGCGATGGGCTACATCTCCCACAATGCCATCGACGCCATCCTTGCCGGCGGCACCGCCGACCTCGACCACGAAGTCCATGTCTACGCTCCCGCTCCGGGCGAGGGTGCTGAAAACGGCATTGCCTCCTGCCGGGAGGGTGCGGTCATCCTGACGAACCTTGCCTGCTACCTGCTGCGTGCCAACGGCGGCGTTGAAGTCGTCTGGCGCACCCCCTACGACAGCGTGGGCGCAAAAGACAGCCGCGAAGGCGCTGCCACCACCGGCGGCGGTCTGGCATGGGGCGGCGGCTGCTCGCCCTCTCTGAGCCGGGAGCTGGTCTTCTTCACCGACAACCTCGAGACGGTCAGCCTGATGGCTGTGGACATCCGCACCGGCGAAGTCGCCGCCAGCCACCCGGTCATCGACGAGCTGCCCGCCAACATGCCGGTGTCGGTGGAAAATTCGGCCATCGTCTACGACCACGGCAATGGCCGGGTCAGCACCATCGTCTGCAACTGGTTCGGCGCAGGCAGCCCCAACCTCGCAAAGCCCGACAGTGACTCGTCCATCCAGAGCTACGAGAACATCTATGACCGCAACTGGCTGCTCAAGGGCAACTGCATGATCATGCCCGGCGTCGAACGGGTGGACACCATCCGCACCGCCGACGGCTGGACCATGAAGAGCGTCTGGTGCCGCGACGACCTCAGCGACACTTCCATGATGAAGCTCTCCACCGCCACCGGCTACATCTACGGCTTCGTGCAGGACGTAGACAGCGGCATGTGGCAGTACATCGTGCTGGACTTCGACACCGGAAAGACCGTCCTCACCGTGGACGTTGCCTCCCTCTACGGCTACAACAACATGGCCATCGGCATGTACGCGGGCCGTGACGGCAACAAGCTCTACTGCCCCACCGGCTACAAAGAGCTGCTCCGCCTGCAGGACCGCTTCGTCTTCCTGCCCGAGATGCCCTACCGCAAAGTCGATCTGGACAAGACCTCCCGCCGGGTGCTTTCGGCGGCAGAGTTCCAGGCCGCAGGCGGCGCCGGCACCCCCGCAAGCTGGCTCCACACCGCCACCCTCGACAACCTCCACCCCGCGACGACTGTTTCTTTCCGCATCAACGGCCTGACCGGAAATGCCGCCGACTATAAGCTCTTCTCCCTCGGCACGGATGGCCGCTACCACGAGGTGTCCGACTGGCACTTCGACGATGCCCCGGCCCGTCTCAGCGCGAAGAAGGTCTACAACGTCTGCCTCACCGCACAGGACGGCGGCAGCTTCGACCTCTCGCCCGACGCCAAGGAAGTCACCCTCTCGGTGGTGCTGGCACGATGAATCTCTGAACCAAAAGCCCCTCTGCGCCGCGGTGCAGAGGGGCTTTTTCATCATAATATCGTATTTTACAGGGTACTCAGCAGGCGGTGGCCGCCGTTCTGGTCGGCGGCATAGCGGGTGGTGCGGTTGACCTGATTGTCCAGCGGCAGGCCCTCGGCGTAGCGCTTGAGGTTGTGGATGAAGATGTCCACGATGTTGTCCAGCGTCTTGGGCAGGCTGAACTTGCCGGAGTTGTGGGGCGTGATGATAGCGCCCGGCTCGCCCCACAGCGGGTGGTCGGCGGGCAGAGGCTCCGGGTCGGTGACGTCGAGGCCCGCGCCGAAAATTTTGCCGCTGCGCAGGGCCTCCACGAGGGCGTCGCTGTCCACGGTGGTGCCGCGGCCCACGTTGATGAGGATGGCACCATCCTTGCAGCGGGCGAAGCGCTCGGCGTTGAACAGCCTGTTGGTCTCAGGGGTGCCGGGCAGGCTCAGGGCGATGAGGTCGGCCTCGGGCAGCTCCTCGTCCAGCTGGCTCTGGGCCACCACACGCAGGCAGTAGTCCGGGCAGGGCGTGTCGGGGTGGACCGTGCGGCGGACGCCCACCACCTCAGCGCCCAGCATATGGGCGCGGCGGGCAAAGTTGGAGCCGATGTCGCCCATGCCGACGCAGAGCACCCGCGCCCCGGTGATGCCCCTCACGGGGCGGTCGATGGGAGCCCACTGGCGCTGGTTCTGGCGGTCGCGGTAGAGGAACATATCCTTCTGGATGCCCAGCCACATGGCCAGCATCCACTCGCTGATGGCCAGACCGTAGGCACCGGTGGCGTTGGTCACCATGCAGTTTTCGGGCAGGACGCCGGGCTTCAGATAGGCGTCGGGGCCGGCGGAGTTGGACTGGAACCACTCGATGTGCTTGTTCTGGCGGATCATCGACACCGGTGCGTTGCCCAGCACGACATCGGCCCAGAGCACATCTTCGGCGTGGACATCGTCCAGCGCGTTGAAACGGAATTCAAATTCCGGCACGGATGCCTCCAGCGCGGCGCGGTGGGCGTCGTTCAGGGGCAGACATACCAAAACTTTTTTGTGCATAGGGATACCCTCACTTCCTGTGTATTCTTCTATAAGAATACTCTCCCCCGCCCCGCTCCGCAAGAGGCAAAATAGCCGCTTTCTTAAGAATTCCTTCGGAGCTTATCCCACAAATCCCAAGAAGTATGTGATAAGCTGTCCACAATGCAGAAAATCTGCTATACGGATACTATGCAATACAGGAAAGGAATCATAGACTATGCAGACCATCATGATCGTAGAGGATGACCCGGACATCCGGGACGGCGTGCGCATCGCGCTGGACTGCAACCGGGTCCGGGTGGACGAGCAGGAGGCCGGCCTGACCGAGACCGAGTACAAGATCCTCAAGCTGATGATGCAGAGCCCCCAGCGCATCTTCCCGGTGCAGGTCATCTACGAAACCGTGTGGGGCGAGCCGTATTTCTACGTCTCCAACGGCACCGTCATGGTGCATATCCGCAATCTGCAGATGGCAGAGCCGCCGCACTGCGATAAGCAAGCTCTTTTGTCAGAGCGATACTATCGCTGTGTCTAAACTTTTTCTTCAGCATCCTTGCCCTCTCCGTCACCTGCGGTGACACCCCTCCCAAAGGGAGAGGCTTTTACGTCCTGTGAAACTTTTTCATGAAAAATTCAAACCTCTTACGTCCTTCTTAATAAATTTCTCGGGCATTTCCTAAGATTTGGAATATATACTTCTCCCTGTCAGATAGGGAGAAGTGCTCCCCGCGAAATCTCTTAGGAGGGGCAAATCACCATGCTATCAAAAAAGAAACCACAGGACAGGGTCGATCCGGAATATCTCGTCAGCCTTGACACGGCCTCTGCCCAGCCGGCTCCGGCGGGCGTGAAGCCCTTTATCAAAAAGCACTGGAAACCCATCACTGCCGCCATCTGCGCGGCAGCGGTGGCCGCAGCCGTGCTTGTCCCGAAGAACAGTGCAAAGCCCGCTGCCGCCAGCGCCCAGTATGTCGAGACGAGACCCGAAAAGCGGAACATCGTCAATAGCTACAGCGCCGACGGCACCATTACCGCCGCCGACACCTACACCGTCAAGCCGATGGTCAAGGGTACTGTCCTGACCGCCGACTTCGAGGTAGGCGACATCGTCAGTAAAGGCGACGTGCTCTACACCATCGACAGCTCGGACGTGGCCAGCAGCGTGGAGAAGGCCCAGAGCAGCTACGACGACGCTGTGGATGCCCAGTACATCCGCAGCTCTGTCCGCGGCACAGTCTCTTCCCTGAAGGTCAAGGCGGGCGACGTCGTCTCCGCCGGGCAGGAAGTGGCCGTCGTCCGGGATGATTTCACCCTGCTGCTGACGCTGGACTTCCCCGCCGCCGACGCCGCCACTTATTTTGTCGGCCAGAGCGTGGATGTGACCATCGACGGCACCTTTGAGACGACCATCGGCACCATCCAGTCCATCTCCGGTGCCGACAGCCTTTCCAGCGGCAATCTCGCCGTCCGCTCGGTGGTCATCGCCGTGCAGAACCCCGGCACCCTGAACACCACCATGTCCGGCACAGCCTCCATCAACGGCGTCAGCGCCATGAGCTCGGCACACTTCACCTGCCAGTATGAGCAGACCATCACTGCCGCTGCCAGCGGCACCATCATCGCAAAAGACGTCAAGGTCGGCGACACTGTAGGCTCCAGCTCCTCCACCACCGAGACCATGTGCGTCATCTACGATTTGAGCTACCTCGAGATGACGCTGGACGTCGATGAGCTGGACATTCTCGACATTCAGGTGGGCCAGAAGGCCGAGATCACCGCCGATGCCATCAGCGACCGCACCTTTGAGGGCGTCGTCACCAGCATCTCCTCTGCAGTCACCACCAGCGGCGGCACCACCACTTACCCCGTCACCATCCGCATCGACGACACCGGCAGCCTCATGCCCGGCATGAATGCCACTGCCGCCCTTGACATTCCCCCTTGCCGGCGTTATGTTATTGTTAAGGCGACAGCTGGTTTCGCCGTCTTTCGCCTCATATTAAAATCGCTCTTGTTTTATAGCTGTCTGGACTTTACACAAAATTTGGGAAAGACCCATTTTTGTCTAACTTTTGGGGTTCATTTCAGTATCCGGAGTCTCTTTTTTTGGTATTTTCTTCAATGTTTTTGCAATTGGAATCTATAGTTTCGATAGCTGTTTTCTTTCAACGGCATGGATAAGCTAGACCTTATTGCTTTGCAGAAACAGCGCATCACCCGAAATTTTAATTATTTGTCGCTCTGATTCTGATATACTATCGTTAAGACATCGATTTCGGAGGTCCACATGGATACAAGTATTTTCCGTTATGTGCTCGAGGTAGAAAAATACAGAAACATCACCCAGGCGGCGAAGCGACTGTTTATCTCGCAACCGGCACTGACCAAACAGCTGAATAAGCTTGAAAAAGAGTTGGGCTTTTCGCCTTTTGACCGCACGCACAGCCCGATCAGCGTTACACCACAGGGCGAAATTTTTCTCGATTTTGCTCGGCGCTATGTGCAGCTCGAAAGCGAGATGATGGATAGTCTTCGACAGTTTAATCAGATTCCAGCAGAGCCTGTACTGATTGCCACAACGCATCGTGGTGGCGCCTACGCTGCTGTTCAGGCAGCACCTTTCATGATGACACATCCAGAGATACATCTCAGTTACCTGAATCGCAACTCTCAGCAGTGCGAAGAAGAGCTGGAAAGCGAATCCATCGACTTAGCCATCTATACTGAACCTGTACACTCCGAAAACATCGAGTATATGCCAGTACAGGAGGATCCGCTCGTATTTGTCATTCCACAGGAATCACCGATTCTGGAGGACCTAGATATCTCCGATAATTCACTCGAGCATCCGGTTGAAATCGACATCAGCCGTTTCCGTAATCCGTCGCTCCGATATATTCTGGCGACGCCAGGTCAGGGGCTGTATGATGCCGAAAAATCTTTTTTCAGAAAATATCACATCACACCGATTCATCCGCAGCGCATTGATTATGTTGACACACGATATCTCGTTGCCTGCAGCGGCTGTGGCATCGCCCTGTTGCCGCACACGACGATTCGTAATTCATCTACTGGTCAAAACCCGGTCTATGGCACGATAAAAGGCGATACTCTGTATCGTTATGTCATCGTCGCCCGAAAGAAGGGCCGCAACTTATCCCCTTCTGCAGAAATCGTCTGGCGCTACATGATCAGCGCATCTGCTAAAAATCGATAACATTTTGGAATCAGGTTCATAACAAAAAAAAAGGAGAAGCATTCGTCATTCAATTTGCAGTACAGAGCGAGTGCTTCTTTTTCTGTTTTATGGCACTATGTCCATTCCAAATGGTTATCGTCCCATAGAAGAATCGCCATTGTCACAGTCTTGCACAATTATTCTCATTTTTGTACAATACATTTATCAAATTTGCCGGCAAATAAAAGTTCTTTAAAAATTCTGTATCACTTTTTGGGAGGATTGACTGTGAATAAGTTAAAAGAAACGAAGATCCTTGGGTTCCCTCTGTGGATGTACCTTATATTCAGTATACTGATGATGGTGATGGCAGCCAATGACTGGATGCTGACCAACATGGTCGGCGCACTCGCCTTCGCGATGATCATCGGCACGCTGCTCGGCTGGGTCGGTGACCATATCCCGGTCTGGAAGACCTGGTTCGGCGGCGGCATGCTCTTCTCCTGCCTCGTAGCCGGCGCGATGAACACCTTCCACCTGATCGGTGAAGGCTCGATGGAAGCCCTGAATACCTTCAACGGCTCCACCGGTTTCCTCGATCTCTACATTCTCGTCCTGATCACTGGCTCTGTGCTCTCGGTTGATCGTAAGATGCTCATCAAATCCTTCGCCGGATTCGTTCCGACGATTCTTGCAGGTATTGCAGGTGCATTCGGCCTCGCTGGTCTCGTAGGTGCCATCACTGGCGTCGGCGCAATCGAGGCGATCGCCACCTATGCAATTCCAGTCATGGGCGGTGGCAATGGTGCCGGTATCACACCGATGAGCAAGATGTGGGCTGCTGCAACCGGCGGTGATGCCTCCTCCTGGTATGCATCTGCCTTTGCAATCATCAGCATTGGCAATCTCTGCGCCGTCTTCATGTCTGCACTGCTGAACAAGCTCGGCCAGATCAAGCCATCCATGACGGGTAATGGTCATCTCATGGTCGGTGAAGAAAATGTCAGCACGAAGTCCAGTGACGTGAAGCCGACCGCAGCCGACTACGCAACCGGTCTCGCACTCGGTGTCGTATGCTTCAATGTAGCTAACCTCTACGCAAAGCACATCTCCATCATCAACCATGCAAACCTCGGCTTCAGTATTCATGCCTTCGCTTTCATGGTCATCCTGATGGCGATTCTGAATATGACGAATATCCTGCCGGAAAACGTGAAGGCCGGCGCAAGGGGCATGCAGCAATTCTTCGTAAAGTATATGTCCTTCCCACTGATGATTACCGTTGGTATCGGTACGAACCTCACAGACTACGCGAAGGTCTTCACAAACCCAGCGTATATCGTCATCATCATGGCGACTGTCATCGGTGCGATGATCGGAACCTTCATCGTCGGTAAGCTGTTCCACTTCTATCCTGTAGAAGGAATGCTGACTGCCGGACTCTGTATGGCAAACGGCGGTGGTGCCGGCGACGTACAGTGTCTCGGCGCTGCGCACCGCATGGAGCTGATGTCCTATGCTCAGATTTCTTCCAGAATCGGTGGTGCCATCATGCTCGTCATCGCAAGCTTCATTTTCGGTAAATTCCTGTAATCCTGGAGGTACTGTATGGCAAATCAGAATCCTTTGGCTACGAATCTCACGCTTGAGCAGCAGAAAAACCTGTTCGGCAATGCTTACTTAAATATGCTCTGGCACTGTCCGACCGACCTGCGTTTCCACTACTGGGTGCATCTCCCAGACTACTACTACGACGAAGAGGAGCATGAGTACTCTCTCCTCGTCATCATCCATGGAACCGGCTGTGCAATCGAAGAGTACATCAAGCAGGCGAAGGAACTCGCCGACAAATATCATATGGCTGTGCTTGCGCCTATGTTCCCGGGTGGACTCATTCAGCGCGATGACTTCAACAGCTATAAGCTCCTCTCCTGCGACGGCATCCGCTATGATCTGATTCTCCTCGATATGATCGAGGATATGGCGAAGCGCTATCCAGGCGTTCACACAGATCAGTTTTTCATGTTCGGACACTCTGGTGGCGGGCAATTCGTAAACCGCTTCCTGCTCGCTCACCCTGATCGTCTGAAGGCCTGCTCCATCGGTGCACCAGGCCGTCCGACCTTCCTGAATCCAGACGAGGACTACTTCTGGGGTATCCGTGATTTCAAGGATTACTTCGGTTATGATGTCGACCTCGAAGCCGTAAAGAAGGTACCCGTCCTCATCAGTGTCGGCGAGTTCGACAACAAGTTTATCGGCGACTCCCCGTATGGCGATAACCGCGTAGCCCGTATGAAGAGCCTGCAGAAAAATTTCCAGGAGCACGGCGTCCATACGGAGCTGACGATCCTTCTGGGCTTCGCCCATGAGGCTGGTGAAAAGGAACGAGTGCAGGCCGCGCAGAAATTCTTTATCCAGTATTTATAACTCAAACTACAGTTTTTTGAATTTCCTTTCTTTGTACCCTCTTTTTAAAAGAGGGTACATTGCGTATTTCTTGCTTTTCCTTCATACTTGCGTACTTTTAGCAGATTATGAAAGCAAGCAGAATTTCTATTCTACGGAATCAACTATTCTGCACTGGAAGCTGCCGTCCGGCGAATCCAACAGGATGTTGATTTCCTGATGAAGTATCTCCCCAAGGTGCCTGATGATGCCTATGTGAAAGTGGAGACCACGAAGATTCTCAAACAGCACAAGGCATATATGGTACAGTTTGAAGAAATGCTGAACGATGAAAAAAATCGCATAACGACAGGCACTTGTATGATGAGCTGATTTCCTATGCTGACCTGTACGACAGTGCCAACTTTGAAGCGAAGAAGATGATCGTCAACCAGCTCATCCGCAGGGTAGACGTTTATCGCGGATACCAGATCAACATCTCGTTTAACTTCGATCTCACTCCTTACATTGAGGGGGAGTGATACGTCCGCCTGCAAAACAGTCGGGCATCGAACAAGCATTTTCAGAAACAACGAAACAGCAAGAATTGGGGGTTGCCGTCCATGTGCCTGCAAAATCAGGCATTTGGATGATTTTCAGTGCGACCTCCAAGAAAGCAAAAAGAAAAGCACCGTACTTCAAACGAAGTACAGTGCTTTTTGGTGGAGAATAGCGGGATCGAACCGCTGACCTCTTGCATGCCATGCAAGCGCTCTCCCAGCTGAGCTAATCCCCCATAGCCTGTGTCGTCCCTGACGACGTGTGTTATTATACCAGCCAAATGGAGAGTTGTCAACAGCTTTTTTCAAATTCGTGCAAAAAAGTCCCGCCGGGTGCATTTCTGCCTCCGGCGGGACTTGCGTTCAGGAGAACTCAGGCTTTGGTGTACTGACGGTCGAAGATCTGGGGTGCTGCCTTGATGAGCAGCACAGCGCCCACCACAGTGATGAGCGTCTCCGGCAGCATGTAGCTGGCGTTGTACACGAGGCTGTAGGTCCAGGCGCTCAGACCCTCATTCAGGTTGCCCCAGACGAGGACGCCGGATAGGAAGCTGCACATGAAGCGCAGGAAGCCTGCGATGGCGGTACCGACGGCCACGCCGACCATCCGGTTCTTGAAGGGGCGGGCGAAGAACTCTGCGGTACCCAGAACCATAAAGGCCACCAGATAGTCCAGCAGGATCTCACCGAGGAAGTAGATGAAGGTGGGCGTCGGGGGAGCCCAGAAGCCCAGCAGCATCTGCAGGCAGCCGTTCACCAGACCGGTGAACAGACCCCACTTGACGCCGTGGCGGAAGGAGACGAGCACGAAGGGCAGCATACTCAGCAGGGTGACGCTGCCGCCGTTGGGCATGGTGAAGATCTTGATGTTGGCCAGCACGGTGCCGATCGCCACCATCAGCGCGCACTCCACCAGCACCCGGGTCTTGGAGTAGGATTTCGACATGAGGATTCCTCTTCTCATAATAATAGTACACAAAAACAAAAATACGCCTGCTTTTGCTGGCAGGCGCACGGGCTGTTTGTGAAAATCGGGACCTTTCCGCAAACTACCTACGCCGGCATTACCCGGATCAGGTTCAAGGGTCTCTGCTTCCAGCAGATCTCAGCCTCACGGCGCCCCTGTTTTCATGTCCGCTTTCAGTATAGCCGCTCTCCGCCAAAAGTCAAGCCCCCGGCGGTATATCGGCCCGCCGGGTCACATATTCTGGAACAAGCACACTTTGGCGGGAGGGAGCAGTCATGAAAGGTGATCCGGAACAGCGGGCGCTGCTGCTGGGAGAGTACATCGTGGAGCATGGGGCCACCGTGCGGGCGGCGGCGCGGGCCTTCGGCTGCAGCAAGTCCACCGTACACAAAGACGTATCGGTGCGGCTGCGGACGGTAGGCCCGGAGCTGTTCCGGCAGGTGCAGATGGTGCTGGCCCGGAACAAGGCCGAGCGTCATCTGCGGGGCGGCGCGGCCACCCGGGAAAAATACCACAAGCCTCGTTAGCGGAAAGCGGCGGTGTCCAGGCACCGCCGCTTTGTCATGTCATCTGGTGGAACTGCTCCAGCGCCGCCTTTTCCAGCCGGCTCACCTGTGCCTGACTGATGCCGATCTCCCGGGCCACCTCCATCTGGGTCTTGCCTTTGAGGTAGCGCAGCTCCATGATGCGCTTTTCGCGCGGGGTGAGGCCCGCCACGGTCTGGCGGAACTGCAGGCCGCTGATCCAGCTGTCCTCGCCGTCGGGGTCGCGCACCTGGTCGATGACGTACACCGCATCGCCGCCGTCGGCGTAGACCGGTTCCTCAAGGCTCAGCGGCTCCACCACCGATTCCAGCGCCGCCGACACCTCGCGGCGGGACAGGCCGGTCTTCTGGGCGATCTCGTCCACGGTGGGTTCACGGCCCAGCTGCTTTTCCAGCTCCTCGCGGGACTGCATGGCCCGGTAGGCCGTATCCCGGAGGCTGCGGCTCACCCGCAGGGCGTTGTTGTCCCGCAGGAACCGCCGTATCTCGCCGATGATCATCGGCACGCCGTAGGTGGAGAACCGCACCTGCTGGGCCGGGTCGAAGTTGTCGATGGCCTTGATGAGCCCGATGCACCCCACCTGAAACAGGTCGTCCATGTTCTCGCCCCGCTGCGAAAAGCGCTGCACCACGCTGAGCACCAGCCGCAGATTGCCCTCTATCATGCTCTGGCGGGCCTTTTTGTCCCCGGCCCGCGCCCGGGTGAGCAGGTCGCGCTTCTCCTGCTCGGACAGTATCGGCAGTTCGGCGGTGTTCACGCCGCACAGCTCAACCTTGTTGTACATCCCCTACCCTCCGGTTTCGTTTCAGTTTCACCGGAAGTATGGCCGCAGGGGCAGGATAACATTCATTCCAAATTCAGGGACAGCTTGAGCCTCTCCCTTTGGGAGAGGTGTCACCGAAGGTGACGGAGAGGGCAAGCCCGTAGTGAAAGAGACTCACACGCAGCGATAGGCAGACTTTTTTGTCAGAGTGAAATTATCGCTGTGCAGATGCTTTACTTTCAGCATCCTTGCCCTCTCAGGCGCTTCGCGCCCATGCCGGGTTGCGGCTCCCAGCATCCGCTTCACTTGCGCTTGCGTCTTGCTGGCCGCGGCCCCAACAGCGACTCCCTGTTTCCGCCACTGGCGGCGGTCGTCGCCGTTGCCCCCAAAGGGGGAGCCTTATAGCGTCACTCCCCCAGCTGTTCCCTCAGCTGCCGTATGATCCTCTTTTCCAGCCTCGAAATATAGCTCTGGCTGATGCCGATGGCGTCTGCCACCTCCTTCTGGGTCCGCTCCACGCCGTCCAGCAGGCCGAAGCGCAGCTCCATGATCTGCCGCTCCCGGGGCGAGAGCTGCTCCACCGACCGGCGGAGGCTGGCCCGCTCGGCGTCCTGCTCGAGACGCTGGCCCACCTGATCCGCCTCGCTGCTCAGCACGTCCGACAGCAGCAGCTCGTTGCCGTCGCCGTCGATGTTCAGCGGCTCGTCGATGCTGGCCTCCTGCCGCCGGTTGGAGCTTTTGCGCAGATACATCAGGATCTCGTTGCCGATGCAGCGGCTGGCGTAAGTCGCCAGCTTGATGCTCCGCTCGGGCGTGAAGGTGTTCACGGCCTTGATGAGCCCGATGGTGCCGATGGATACCATGTCCTCCGAGGGGACGCCGCTGCCCTCGTATTTCTTCGCAAGGTACACCACCAGCCGCAGGTTATGGGTGATGAGCTCATCCCGGGCGGCGGGGTCTCCGTCGGCCATCCGGGCCAGAAGGGCTTTCTCCTCTTCTGGGGTCAGGGGCGGCGGCAGACCCGGCCCGCCGTTCAGATAATGTGCGCCGCCCGTCCAGCTCAGTCTGGCCCAGAGGCGCTGCAAAAAATCTACAAATCGTTGAAACACAGGTGCATTCCTCCCACTGTATTGTCATTCACCCAGAAGCGCCGCCGTTTCCGCGCTGACGAGAGCCGTCCAGCCCCCCGGCGGAGGCGGCATATCGCAAAACGCTGCGTATATTCCGTCCTGTTTTCTACCGTTTGACCCAAGCGCGGCAGGCAGGGCGGGCAGCAGACAGTGTCCCGCGACGGTCTGACAGGGCACGAACCGCACGCCCCACTCCGGGCGGGGCTCTGCGCCGACGCCCGCGAGGCAGGCGTCCAGATACGCCCTCACCTCGGCGGGCAGAGACACGGCATCCAGCCGCACCAGCACCACCGCCCGGCCCGAAAGCGGCTCCTGCACATGGAAGCCGGTGTCGCGGAAGACGCTCAGCGGGACGACCCGCCCGGCCACCGACAGCTCCGCCCCAAAGCAGGCCGGGCCGCTGCGGCCCAGAACGTGCAGCACCCCCTCCACCACGCCGCAGACCCCCGCCGTGGACGCCAGCAGCAGCCCCGGCGACACCGGCAGATAGAAGCTGAGGTTGTTGCAGGCCGCGCCGGGCAGAAAAAGCGCCCCCGTGAGGGTCAGATTGAGCAGGACGAACCACGCCGTGAGCCGGGCGGTGTTCCGCGCCCCCTGCCAGCCGTAGGCAGCGGCTACGCAGAGGACGGCGGACGTACCTTTATAAGTAAGGGCCAGCGGCCAGGGGGCGGTGGGGGCCAGCAGGGCCAGCGACGACACTGCCGCCGCCCCCGCACCGCCCACCAGCCGCAGCGGCGAACAGCACGCCCCGCACAGCAGCCCCGCCGCCAGCAGGAACGCCGCCCCCACCACGAAATTCACCAGAAGCAGCACATCGAGATAGATGACCGTCCGCACAAACCCCACCCCCTCTTTCTAGGGTAGCAGAGGGGCGGGAGGAAAAGGGTCGGTGTGGGGCGTAAGGCTGAGGGAGAGGCTTTGTCAGAACCGGAAAGGTGTGCAAAAATTGCAAAAACCCCTTGCAAACCTCCCCGAGATGCGGTATAATACATCTCGCGGCAAGTCCGCTGAGAATCGAATATCTGCCTCTTTAGCTCAGTCGGTTAGAGCACCTGACTGTTAATCAGGGTGTCGCCTGTTCGAGTCAGGCAAGAGGCGCTTTTTGCGGCGAAGAGTTTTCTTCGCCGTTTTTGTTTGCCTAAACCGTCGGATTCGTGCTCGTTGGTCAGGCTCTCCTTCGTACAACCTCTCAGTCGGGCTTGCGCCCGCCAGCTCCCCTAGTAGGGGAGCCTCTGGCGAAACCGTTCACTTTGCGGGGACTGCCAAGGCCTCCCCTCGGTAGGGGAGGTGGCAATGCGAAGCATTGACGGAGAGGTTTCGCCCCTCTCATGTAACCAAACTGTAGCCTTTTTCACATTATTTTCAAAAATCAAAGGCAAATTAAAAAATGTCCTCTTGAAGAAATGGCGTATTTGTGTTACACTACATCCAAGCTGTAATGGTATTTTTGGAGATTCTGGCGTTTTTTTCCCCAGTGTTTTATGGCTCTGGGGGGCGGCGGCAGAGTGATTACTACGCATTTTTTCTACTTTTTTGCCCATTTTGGCTGTTTTCTGGCCATTTAGCCTTGTGGCAAGGGGGAAAGTATGGTAAAATAGTGTAAAGATGCCAAAATGGCAGCCCACTTCATTCGTGATGTTGCCGAGTGCGCACTCGGTTGCATAGGTTTTCCCGGTTGCGCAACCGGGAGGGGACCGATTATATTCGTTTTATTCATTTGAAGGGAGTAATTCATTATGATGATGCCTGCAAACTTCTCTGCTGTGAATGCAGAGGTCGTCTACGGCGGCGCTGTGGCTGATTACCTGCCCAGCGCATGGACTGCTGAGAGCGTCAAGCGTTTCAACAGCAACATTATCACTCTGGTCAGCAACAGCTTCACCGGCCATCTGCTGAAGGCTACCCTGGGCACCATGTTCAGCGGCAACTGGGGCAGCGACGGCGTGACGCTGTTCGGCGACGACGGCAGCCTCACCGCTCTGTACAAGGTCGGCCGTGTTCCCACTGGTGACAGCCAGACCTTCGGCAACAAGATCATGACCACTCTGGGTCTGGCTTCTGTTGTCTACACTCTGGGCATGAAGGACGCTGCTGTCCTGACTGTCAAGAAGGTCACCAACAGCAACGGCCAGGTCTGGGGTGATCTGCCCAACAACGGCGGCAGTGGCTGGGTCGGCTAATCTCATTATCTGAGACTTCCCCCAAAGGGCTATTGAAAGGGCGGCGAATCGAAAGATTCGCCGCCCTTTTTTGCTGCCCTTCTGTTACCAAACTGAGACTTTTTTCACATTTTTTTCAAAATTTAAGGGTTTATTAAAAATTGTCCTCTTGAACAAGCCGACAGAATGTGTTATACTATGCCCAAGGTTTAGGAGACGGTACGTCAAAATCCCCTCTCCGGGCCGGTCAAAATGATCAAAGGGTAGGCGCTCCCTTCTTTTGATAGCAGCTGCTCTCTGCTCCGTCTGGCCGCAGGGCGGGGCGAGGCAGAGAGCTGTATGCTGCTTTATTGGAGAAGCGGGTAAGGCGTCCGAAATGGAAGCCCTTTCTTCTTCGCCAAATCGTCCTCAGCCGCAAGGCGGGCGTTTTGAAATAGAAACCACAAAGGAAGCATCTATGCGTTATACCTACGTCCGGCAGCACGACACCACAGACTGCGCTGCCGCCTGTCTCGCAATGGTGTGCCTCCATTACAAAAAGGAGATCACCATCACCCGCCTGCGGGACATGATGGGTACCGACCTAAAAGGCACAAACCTGACCGGTATGGAAAAGGCGGCGCAGGAGCTGGGCTTCAGCACCGCCGCCGTCCGGGTAGACCGGGAAAACTTCCTCAGCGAATTCACCACTCCCTGTATTGCACAGGTCATCACCGACGAGGGTCTGGCCCACTTTGTGACGGTCTTCAAAAAGACCACCATCAAGGACGACGGCGAGCGGCGTCGGCACATGGTCCGGCAGGAAGAGGAGCGCAAGAAGTGCGCTGACGAAGGCAAGAAGTTCCGATGCCGCGACTACGTCATCATCGGCGACCCGGCAAAAGAGCTGAAAAAGATCTCCCTCGACGAGTTCTACAAGAACTTTACCGGCGTTCTGCTCCTGATGACCCCCACCTCGGAGTTCAAGACAGGCAAGCAGAAGCAGGGCAGCATGGTCAAGCGTTTCCTCGACCTGCTGTGGCCCCAGAAGAAGCTTTTCTTCTACGCCATCCTCAGCTCGGTCATCCTGACCATCATCGGCATCGCGTCCTCGATGTACAACAAGATCCTGATGGATGAGATCCTCCCCTACGGGCTGAAGAGCCTGCTGGTGGCCGTCATTCTGGTGTTCAGCATCGTCAATGTCACCAGCGCACTCATCAGCATGGTGCGGCAGTGGGTGCTCATCTATCTGTCCATCAAGGTCGATATCCCCCTGATGCTGGGCTACTTCGGGCATGTTTTCAAACTGCCCATGAAGTTCTTCGCCACCCGCAAGACCGGCGAGATCACCACCCGCTACTCCGACGCCAGCACCATCAAATCGGTGTTCACCAGCATCGCGCTGAGCGTCGTGATGGATATTGTGATGGCCTGCGCCACCGGCGTCATCCTCTTCCGGATGAATGCCACCCTCTTCTCCATTTCGATCTTCACCACCCTGCTGAGCATCCTGCTGGTGTTCATCTTCAAGCAGCCCTTCAAGCGGATCAACGAAGAGACCATGCAGCAGTCTGCTATCCTCAACAGCCAGATGATCGAGAGCCTCCGGGGCATCGAGACCGTCAAGTGCAACGCCGAAGAGGACCGTGAGCTGGAGGCTCTGGAGCGGGAATACATCAAGAGCCTGAAGATCAGCCTGCGCTCCAGCAAGATCAGCACGGTGCAGTCCCTGATCTCCACCCTCATCACCACCATCCTCGGCATGGTCACCTCTTATGTGGGCATCATGCAGGTGCTGAACGGTGAGATGACGCTGGGCGGCTATATGGCCTTCAGCACCCTTTCCTCTTACTTTACGAACCCGGTCAGCGAGCTGGTCGGCCTGCAGATGTCCATCCAGCAGGCCCAGATCTCCATCAAGCGTCTGACCGAGATCATGGATTACGAGTCCGAGCAGGACGAGACCCGCGAATACACCGAGATGGAAAAAATCGACGGTGACATTGAGTTCAAGGATGTCTCCTTCCGCTACGGCAGCCGTTCCCCGGCGCTGAGCCACGTCTCCTTCACCATCCCCTACGGCAAGAAGGTGGCCCTCGTGGGCAGCAGCGGCAGCGGCAAATCCACCATCACCAAGCTCCTGCTCAAGTATTATGAGCCGGAAAGCGGTACCATCAGCGTAGGCGGCGTCGATTTGGACGAGTACAGCAATGCCTCTGTCCGCCGTGCCATCGCCTATGTCCCCCAGAACGTCGAGCTGTTCAGCAAGACCATCTACGACAACATCCGCATTTCCCGACCGGAAGCCAGCCTCGATGAGGTCAAGGCCGCTGCCAAGAAGGCAGATGCCCACGAGTTCATCCGCAAGCTGCCGCTGCAGTACAACACCTATCTGGAGGAAGCCGGCAACGGCCTCTCGGGCGGTGAGAAGCAGCGCCTTGCATTGGCCCGGGCCTTCCTGAAGGATGCGAACCTCTATATCCTGGACGAATCCACCAGCAGTCTGGACTTTGGCACAGAGAATACCATCTTTGATATGATCTACAACCAGCTTGCAGACCGCTCGATGCTGATCGTCGCCCACCGCCTCTCCACCATCCGTGATTGTGACCTCATTCTGGTCATGGACCACGGCGAGATCGTAGAGCGCGGCACCCACGAAGAGCTGCTGGAAAAGCAGGGCAAGTATTACGAGCTCTGGAGCCTGCAGCAGGGCATCTTCCGCGATAAGAAGCGCGGGGAGAAGCCCGTAGCCCCTGTCTCTTCCGCCAAGGTGGTGGAGGACGAGGACGATGGCGAGTCCATCACCTACTAATTCGTTGCAGCCGCGTGCGCACGCGGTTACATAAATGGCTTTTTTTCCGGATGCGCATCTGGGATTTTGGCCGACTAAATTTGTTTTTCAATCATTTGAAGGGAGTAATTCATTATGATGATGCCTGCAAACTTTACTGCTGTTAACTCTGAGGTCGTCTACGGCGGCGCTGACCTGTTCACCATCCTGGCTGACACCACCGCTCCTATCTGGAACGCTGCTAACGTCAAGAAGTTCAACACCAACCTGATCACCCTGATCAGCAACTCCTTCTTCCAGAAGACCGTCAGCAACACCCTGGGTGTGATGTTCGGCGGCAACTGGGGCAAGGACAACGATCATATCTTCGGCGAGGAGGGCTCTCTGAACCAGAACGTCTTCGGCCTGTGGGGCAAGGACGCTCAGGATAATCCTGTTCGTACCGATGACATGACCTTCGGCAACAAGGTCATGCAGGTCCTGGGCATGGCTGCTGTCGGCTACACCCTGGGCACCACCGATGCCAAGGTCGGCTTCAACGATGGCGTTTACGGCATCAACGGCAAGCTGTAATCAGTAACCCCTAGAATCTGAAGTGTATTTCGTCCGGCGGCTCTCGGGCCGCCGGATGATAATGCCTCGTAATGGTATGCCCGGAGGCAGATGCCTCCGGGCATACCTTATTTTTTTATAAAATTTACAGTTTGGCTCTTTATTCCGCACCGCCAAACCGTTATAATAAATTGATGCCTATATTCATCATGGGATGGGTAATAGGTGATGGTAAGATGTAGACTTGCCCGAGGGGCTCAACCTCTCCGTCACGGCTGACGCCGTGCCACCTCCCCTACCGAGGGGAGGCCTTGGCATTCCGCAAAGCTTTGCCTCTTCGCCAGAGGCTCCCCTACTAGGGGAGCTGTCGAACGAAGTGAGACTGAGATGTTGGACGAAGGACAGCCTGGCCGGGAAGCTCTTGCTGAACTCAACCTCTCCGTCATCGCTTACGCGATGCCACCTCCCCTAGCGAGGGGAGGCCTTGGCATTCCGTAAAGCCTTGCCTCCTCGCCAGAGGCTCCCCTACCAGGGGAGCTGTCGAACGAAGTGAGACTGAGAGGTTGGACAAAGGACAGCCTGACCGGGAAGCTTTTGCTGAACTCAACCTCTCCGTCACGGCTGACGCCGTGCCACCTCCCCTACCGAGGGGAGGCCTTGGCATTCCGCAAAGCTTTGCCTCCTCGCCAGAGGCTCCCCTACTAGGGGCAACGGCGACGACCGCCGCCAGCGGCGGAAACAGGGAGTCGCTGTTGGGGCCGCGGCCAGCAGGATGCAAGCGACAGCGCAGCAGACGCTGGGAGCCGCAACCCGGCCTTGTCTGCGAAGTGAGACTGAGAGGTTGGACGAAGGATGGCCTGACCGTAAGCCACTGACTTTCGGCCATAGCGAAACAGGAGACGCTGTATGCCTGTACATAATCTGCCCTATGACCGCCGCTTAAATTCTCGTGCAAAGCATTTGCGCCACGAGATGACTCCGCAGGAGCGTAAGCTCTGGTTTGGTTTTCTGCGTGATTATCCGATAAAAATCTATAACCAGCGTGTGATAGAATTTTTTATCGTTGACTTTTATTGCGCAGAAGCGAAACTGGTCATTGAGCTGGACGGTTCTCAACACTATACAGAACAGGGACAGCTTTACGACCACGAACGAAGCTGTATCATTGAGCAGTATGGAATTGAGGTACTGCGGTTTTCCAACCGCGAAGTAAATCGGCAATTTGAAGCGGTCTGCGCTCAAATCGACCGCACGATTCAACAGCGTCTTAACACAGCAGAGTGACACGTTACATTTTACCATTGCCTATTACAAGCAATGAAACCAAGAACAGGTGGTATAAAATCATGAGAGAGATCCAGACCGCAGAAAACAAGACCCTCAAGCTGACCAATGTGGTCAGCCGCCGCATCCAGCCCGAAGAGTTCAACAATATGCAGATCGTGCTGACCCAGATGCACAACTTTATCAAGAGCAACGGCGCACAGCCCCTCGGACCCCTCGTGCAGTGCATCAAGCTGCCCTCCGGCCCCAACCCCCAGCCCGAAGTCTATATGATGCAGCAGGCCACCCAGCTCATCCCCCGCATGGAGGCCGGCTACTCCATGGACGCTGTGCTCCGCGTGCGCAACTGCCTGTACGCCCACTACGTCGGCCCCATGAGCCAGAGCGGCCTCGCCTCCCAGAAGCTGAACATCATGGCGTTTGAGCACGAGCTCGAGCTGACCGGCACTGTCTACACCATCTTTGTCAATCAGGATGATGACGAGGGCGTTGTGGATACCTTTATGGAGACGAAGTAATATGACGACGACCATCCGCGACATCAACGAGCTGCAGGACCGCCGCATCATGATGGAGAAAAAGCTGCCGCCTTTCGGCTACGCGCTCATTCTCCTGACGGCTGCCCTCATCCTCTTCCTCGTGGTGTGGAGCACCAAAAACTACCGCACCTACGTCAGCCAGTCCAGCGGCTCGGTGCAGGCCGCCAACAAGACCTACATCATGTCCAGCTACTCCGGCTCCATCACCGAGCTGAACATCGCCGAGGGTTCCTACGTCAACGAGGGCGACCTCATCGCTCACATCAAGAGCACCGACCTCGATATGCAGCAGGACAGCATCCAGAGCCAGCTGGACATCTACAAAAAGCAGAAGAGCCAGTACGAGAAGCTGGTCAAGTCCATTCAGGACGACAAGAACTACTTCAGCGAGACGGACATCGACGACCAGCCCTACTACTACCAGTACGAGACCTACAAGAGTCAGGTTGCCCAGAAGGCCTTCGACGCCTCGCCCTATCAGGCCGCGGGCTACTCCGACGAGCAGATCAAGGCCCTGATGGAGCAGAACCAGAGCGAGGTGGAGGCCCTGTATTACTCCACCCTGCAGTCCATCTCCGCCAGCCTGACCAGCGTGCAGAGCAACATCGACAATCTGCAGAGCCAGATGGACTCCCTGAGCACCGGCGCCAACGACTACTACATCTATGCCCCCACCTCCGGCGTCATCCACATGGACACGCCCTATAAGGTGGGCATGGTGCTCAGCGCCGGCACCCCGCTGGCCACCGTCGCCAGCGAGAACAGCGACCTCGAGGTGGTGGCTTACGTCACCCTCAGCGACCGGCCGCTGCTCCATGTGGGCGACCCCTGCAAGATCGCCATCACCGGCCTGTCGGAGTATTCCTACGGCACCCTGACCGGCACCGTGACCTCCATCGACAGCGATGTGACCGCCAGCTCCTCCGGCTCCTACTACAAGATGACCATCACCCCGGACAGCACCTACGTCATCAGCAACAGCGGCGACAAGGTCGATCTGTCCAACGGTATGAGCGTCACCGCCCGCGTGGAGTATGACAAGCTGACCTATTTCGAATACGCGATGGAAGCTCTAGGCGTTCTGTTCCGCTAAGCGCTCACATCAACGCCCAAAGAGGTACGAAAGAATGAAACTGAACCTGAAAATGCTGGCCGTGAGCGCCGCTCTGCTGGGCCTGCTGGCCGCCGGCGCTGCGCTTCCGGCCTCTGCAGCCGGTCCCCTGAACGCGGCCGCTGCCCTCTCTCTGCCCTGGTCCCCTGCGGCTGTGGAGAGCGTCGAGACCGGCACTTACGCCTCCACCATGACGGTGGGGACGCAGCAGCAGCTCTCGCCGGTCATTCTGCCCGCCAAGGCCGCACGCAAAGCCACGGTAACTTTTATCTCCAACGACAGCACCATCGTGAACGTGACGTCTGAGGGCGTGGCGCAGGCGGTGGGCGTCGGCACGGCGCAGGTCATCGCCAGCGCAGACGGCGTGAGCTGCGTCTACACCATCACCACCGAGCTGGACGAATCCATGATCGTCAAGGAGATGGACATCACGCTGGCCTCCGGCACCATCGCTGTCGGCGAGACCACTTCCCTGTCGCTGGGCGTGCTGCCTTCCAGCGCGTCGAATTATGCCAACGTGAGCCTCAGCTCCTCCGATCCCGCTGTGGCTACCGTCAACAACTTCGGCAAAGTCACCGGCGTCGCCCCCGGCACCGCCACCATCACCGCCACCTGCGGCGATGTGAGCGCATCGGCCACTGTCAAGGTCGTCAACAGCGGCGTAGACCGTCAGTCCATCGACCTGAACACGAGCTATGTCGTCCTCAAGCCGGGCGCCAGCCGCACCATCACCGGCAAAGTGACCCCGTCTTCTGCCTCCCAGTCCCTCACCTTCAAGTCCAATGACACCAAGGTGGCCACTGTGAGCGCCAAGGGCGTCATCACTGCCGTGGGTACGGGCGCGACCTCCATCGTTGTCTCCAACGGCACGGCGTCCGCTTCGGTGACGGTCATCGTCAACCGGAACGCTTCCAGCTCCGGCAACGGCGGCGGCAGCACCGATGACAGCAACGGTGAGGTCATCACCGACCCCGTCGTGGAGGCCATTGAGGCCGACGGCACCGACGAAGTGACCTTCGCACAGCGGGAGCTCCCCACCATCACCGGCGAGATGCTGAATGCCCTCCGTCTGAACGGCAAGACCCTCGTGGTCGAGGCCGATAACTACACCATCCGCATCGCGGGCCGCGATGTAAAGAACACCTCCGCGCAGGTGAGCACAGCCCTGAGCTTTGCCCCCTCTGAGTATGGTGTCACCTTCACCCTCAACGGCGGCGAGGCTCTGCCGGGCGTCGTTCAGGTCGAGATGACCGGCGACAACGCCGCCTACACCCGCGTCTACCTGCACAATGCCCTCAAGGGCAAGTGGCAGTTCCTCAACAGCTACAAGGACCATGTCCTCGAGGCGGACACGGCGGGCGAATACCTGCTGACCACCCAGAATCTCCGCTTCGCCCATGTGGACATGACCTTCTTCATCGCGGGCCTTGTGGTCATCGTGGGCATCATCATCGCCTATATCGTCATCAAGAAACGCTACTGGTTCTGGTAACTCTCATAAGTAAAATGAAAGCGGCTGCTGTAGTCTTAATGACTTACAGCAGCCGCTGTTTTTTATTTATCGTATTACAGTTGCCCGGGTGGGCCAAAGCCTCTCCCTTTGGGAGAGGTGTCACCAAAGGTGACGGAGAGGGCAAGGCCGGGTCGAAAAAAGCCACCTGCGCAGCGATAGGCACACGCCTTTATCAGAGCGATGCTATCGCTGTGGGAGTGCTTTCCCTTTTTGCGTCCTTGCCCTCTCAGGCGCTCCGCGCCAGCTCTCCCAAAGGGAGAGCCTTTCAGCGGGGTACTTATTTTACTCCACCGTCACGCTCTTGGCCAGATTGCGGGGCTTATCGACGTCACAGCCGCGCAGGACGGCCATATAGTAGGCGAACAGCTGCAGCGGCACGATGAGCTGCAGGGGCATCAGCAGCTCGTCGTAGTCGTCCAGACGCACTACATAGTCCGCCACGCCCTCCGGGACGACAACGTCCTTCGTCGTGAAGAGGATGACCCGCGCGCCGCGGCTCTTGGTCTCCTTGGCGTTGGAGATGGTCTTCTCGTACACCTGCTTCTGGGTGGCCAGCGCGATGACCGGCACACCGTCGGTGATGAGGCTGATGGTGCCGTGCTTGAGCTCACCGGCAGCGTAGGCGTCCGAGTGGACGTAGCTGATCTCCTTGAGCTTGAGGCTGCCTTCCAGCGAGAGGGCGTAGTCGAAGCCGCGCCCGATGAAGAAGCAGCTCTGGGTGTTGACGAAGCGGCTGGCGAGGTACTTTATCTGCTCACAGTCGGCCAGACGGGGCTGGATGACCTCCCCGGCGCGGAGCAGCTCGGCGGTCAGGCGGCGGGTCTCTGCCTCACTCAGACGGCCTCTGGCGTAGGCCAGACGGAACGCGAAGAGGTAGAGGGTGCAGAGCTGCACCATATAGGCTTTGGTGGACGCCACGGCGATCTCCGGGCCGGCGTAGGTGTAGAGGACGTAGTCCGCTGCGCGGGCGATGGAGCTGCCCACCACGTTGACGACAGCCAGCACCGGCACGCTCCGGCTCTTGGCAAGGCGGAGGGCGGCCAGCGTGTCGCTGGTCTCGCCCGACTGGCTGATGATGATGACGAGGTCGTCGGGGGCGAGGATGGGGTCACGATAGCGGAACTCGCTGGCGATGTCCACCTCGGCAGGGACCCGGGCCAGCCGCTCGATGGCAGTCTTGCCCACCATACCGGCGTGCATGGCCGTGCCGCAGGCCACGAGGTGGATGTTCTTGATGCTGCGCAGCTTCTCGTCGCTCAGCTCCGGGATGCGGAGGTCGGGCATACCGTCCTCCACGCGGGGGCTGACGGTGGCCGTGATGGCGGCAGGCTGCTCATGGATCTCTTTCAGCATGAAGTGGGGGTAGCCGCCCTTCTCAGCGGCTTCTTCGTCCCAGTCGGCGGTCAGCACTTCCCGCTCCACCGGCTTGCCGAAGGCGTCGTAGAACCGGATGCCGTCGGCCTTGACCACCGCCATGTCACCCTCCTCGAGGACGCTGTAGCGGCGGGTATACTTGAGCAGGGCCGGAATATCGGAGGCCACGAAGTTCTCGCCCTCGCCCCAGCCCACGATGAGGGGGCTCTCCTTCTTGACGGCGTAGATGGTGTCCGGCTCTTCCCGGAACAGCACGCCCAGCGCATAGCTGCCCCGCACCATCGCCAGCGCCTCCCGCAGGGCTTCCAGAGGGCTCTGCTTGGGCTGGGCGCAGCAGAAGTAGTCGATGAGCTTGACCAGCACCTCGGTGTCCGTCTCGCTCTCAAAGGTGACGCCCTTGGCCAGCAGGTCGGCCTTCAAAGGGCCGTAGTTCTCGATGATGCCGTTGTGGACGATGCTCACGCGGGGGGTGGAGTGGGGATGGCTGTTGACGTCGCTGGGCTCGCCGTGGGTGGCCCAGCGGGTGTGTCCGATGCCGCAGAAGCTCTCGGGCAGATTTTCTGCCTCCAGCTTGCGGCGGAGCACTTCCAGCCGCCCCTTGCTCTTGACGACGTGGATGCCGCCTTCCAGCGCCAGCGCGACGCCGGCGGAGTCATAGCCGCGGTATTCCAGCTTTTCCAGACCGTTCAGCAGCACTTCCTGGGCGCTGCGCTTACCCGAATAACCTACGATGCCACACATACAAAACACCTCCATGCCGACAGCCCGGCGCGAACGCACACGGCAGCTGTCAGCCTCTTATGATCAGTCTATGTTCTTGTATGGCTTTCTTTGAAAGGGTTCTGTTGCGGTATTGCTGCCGTTTTTTGCCCTTCTCTGCGGCTGGTATAAGCCCCGGGAGCTTTTGCTCCCGTTTCAACCGGAGGAACACCCGCCGAAACTTTCGATGATCCCTCTCCTCGTCACCCTCACGGCTGTCACCCGCGTGGCCCGGCGCTTTTTCGTCAACTGAAGTGGTCTATCCCCTCTTTCTGCTCTTTCCGCTGCCTTCCTGAAACCAAAAACAGCTCCTTTCGGAGCTGTCAGACGCCGACGGAAAAGGTCAGCGGTATTGTATCACAAAGTCCCACATCCGTCAATGGACGCCCAGCATTTTGTGGAGCCTCGGCTGCCAGACCACTTTATAGAGCATCAGCGTATTGTGGAGCGCCCGGTCATAGAGCAGGAAGGCTGCATTGCCCATGGCCAGCGTCACCAGCGAGACGGCCAGCGCCGTAGTGCGCAGCTCTTCGGCGATGCTGCCCGCCGGGACCAGCAGCAGCACCAGCCCGTACATCGCCAGGATCCCGCCGTTGCAGAGCAGCAGCTTGCAGACAGCCCGCAGCAGGGCCGGGCGTATCCGCTCGAAATAAGGCTTTGCCAACGGATAGTACCCCAGCAGGAACACAAAGGTGAGGGCCACTTCCTTGTCCGGCACGAAGAGCAGACTCAGCAGGCTCACCGCGCCATAGGCCGTCAGAGCCATGGTCTTCCCGCACTCCACGCAGACTGTGGCGATGAGGAAGCCAGCCACTGCCGGAGCGATGAACATCGCAATGGGAAACACAGCTCCCAGCAGCATCAGGGCCACACTGAGCGCTGCGGCCATGCCGCAGTAGGCCATGGCCCAGCTTTTACTTTTGCGTCCCTTCATGGCAGCTCCCAGTGTACCGGCTGGCTCTCAGCGTCCAGCGGCTCGATGGCGTGGCGGAGGCCCAAGATCATGATGTTGTCCAGCAGGGTGCGGTTGAGCTTGACGTCCAGCATCCCGTAGGCGCGGACGAGGTCGTTGACCGCAGCGAGGGCCTGCCGCCGGGCGTTTTCCCGGGCGGCGTTCCTGTCGTTGATGCCGTTGAGGAGGAAGACGTTGTAGCGGCCCTTATCTTTGTCCCGGGAAAAGCTCTCCGCTTTGTCCAGCAGATAAGCGGCCCGGCCGATGCAGCTGCCGATGTAGTGCATACTTTTGCGCTGATTGGGGTCGTCGGTGGCCAGCACCGAGTAGAGCGCACCGTAGAGGTTGCCCTTCGGCTCTGCGGCCAGCAGATAGTTCTTGGCGTTCAGGGTCATCTGGACGTTGGCCTGATCCCGCTCCTGTACGAAGATGCGCTCCAGTGCCGGGTTCTCGGCGGCGGCCTTCCGGTAGGCTTGCCTCAGCAGGACGGTGTCCACCACCCGCCGTACCTTTTTATAGAAGGGCAGATCGGCCCACTGGGCATCCTGGATGCGGTGCCAGCTCAGCAGGACTTCCACCTGTGCAGCCAGCCGGATGCCCTTGGTCTGACACATCATCTGCCGCCAGACCAGCGTACCCGGCTCCCGCATCTGCTTACAGGTGGCCGGACGTCCTGCCAGACTGTCGGCCAGCACTGCGAACAGGACGCCGTTGTAGCGCAGACCATAGCAGGAATACAGCCCATAGGTGGTGTAGAGCTGGCGGCGGACGCCGCGCTGATACCACTGATAGGTGTTGTAATCCCGGATGGTCAGCTCCGGCAGATAGGGCCGCATACGTCCCTTCATTCTGTTCATTCCTTTCACGGGCCGCGCCGGGCGCAGCCTTTCTTGCAGGGGAAGACCGCTTCCCCACAGCTGTAGACTAGTATAATCTATTTTTCGTCAGCGTTCAACCGTTCTTTTGTAAATTTAATTAGAAAAGACCGCACTGGAATCGATTTCAGTGCGGCCTTCTGGTTCATCTTATTTCTTTTCGAAACGGCTCGTGTGCCCGGGCTGGGTGCGCTTGCCGTCAAAGCCGCTCTTGGGCATGGGCTTTGCGGGGCGGTCCTCGAACCTGGGGGCGTTGTAGTACATATACAGCTGGCAGGGGATCATGCCGTTGTACATCTTGCGGCGCTTGTTGGCCCGCTTGCCGTAGTGGTGCTCAAAATCCATATCGGCAGTGATGGCGTAGACACCGGCGCAGGGGTGGGCCTCCATCTGCTGGCCGAGGGTGCGGGCCAGCTTGGCGGCGCCCTCGATGGTGCTCATGCGCTCGCCGTACGGGGGGTTGGTCAGGACGATGGCCTCGCTTTTGGCGGCAAAATCGGCCACGTCGGCCACCTCGAAGTGGCAGCGCTTCTCCACGCCGGCCAGCTTGGCGTTGGCGTTGGCCAGAGCCACGGCGGCGGGGTCGATGTCGTAGCCGAAGGCCTCAAAGCCCACGTCCAGCTTGGAGTCGGCCAGAGCCTTCTGGCGCTGCTCGGCCCAGATGGCGGCAGGCACGAAGCTGTAGCGCTCGGCGGCAAAGCGGCGCTTGAGGCCGGGGGCGATGTTCATGGCCTTCTGAGCGGCCTCGATGAGGAGGGTGCCGCTGCCGCAGAAGGGGTCTTCCACGAGGCTGTCGCGGCGGACGCGGCCCAGATCGGCGATGGTAGCGGCCAGTGTCTCACGGATGGGGGCCTCCATGGAGTTGCGGCGGTAGCCGCGCTTGTGCAGGCCGTCGCCGGTGGTGTCCAGCATGATCTCGCAGACATTCTTGCGGAGCATGAAGCGGATCTTATACTCCGCGCCGGTCTCGGGCAGGCTGGTGGTGCGGTGGCCCTGCATCAGGCGCTTGACCACGGCCTTCTTGATGATGCTCTGGCAGGCCGGCACGCTGGACAGCTGGCTGTTCAGCGAAGAGCCGGTGACCGGGAAGGCAGCGTCGGCGGGCAGCAGCTCTTCCCAGTGGATGGAGTAGACGCCGTCGAACAGCTCGTCGAAGGTGGCGGCCGTGTAGGTGTTCAGGAGCAGCATCACGCGCTCCACGGTGCGGAGGTTGAGGTTGGCGGCGGCGATCATATCCGCGCCGCCCCTGAAGGTCAGACGGCCGTCGCTGACCCGGATGTCCTCGGCGCCGATGCGGCGCAGCTCAAAGTTGGCCGTGGACTCGCACCCGAAAAAGCAGGGGGCGATGAGTTCAAATTTTGCAGGCATTCTGGTTTCCTTTCCTGTCGGGTGCGGCGTGCCGCACCAAAAAACAGGCCCGCCCCGCTGGGGGCAGGCCCAAAGCTTCTTTGTCTTGTGCGGACGGCTCAGCGGCTGCCGCGGCGTCCCCGGGGTGCGTAGCCGCCGCCCCGGCGGTTGTTGGTCTCGTGGTCGAGGTCGGCCATCTTCTCTTCGCTCTGGCTCTTGAAGCGGCTCATCATGTCCTCAAAGCTCAGGTTGTCGCTCTTGGCCGGGGCCTTGGGCTGCCAGACGCGGGGCGCTGCGTCCCGTGCCGGGCCGCGTCCGCCCTGGGGACGGCCGCCCTGACCGTTGCGGCGGAAGCCGCCTTCCCGCGGGCCGTTGTTGTTGGGGCGGGGGCCGCGGCCTTCATGCGGAGCGCGGGGTGCCGGCGGCAGCAGCCGCTTGATGGACAGCGCGATCTTGCCGTCCGGTGCCACATTGATGACCTGCACCTTCACGGTGTCGCCGTCATGCAGCACGGCTGCAATGTCCTGCACATACTCGTTGGACACCTCAGAAATGTGGACCATGCCCACGCGGCCCTCCGGCAGCGCAACGAATGCGCCAAACGGTTTTACGCCGGTAACACGGCCTTCAAAAATATTCCCTACCTCAATCGCCAAAACTCAATACTCCTTGTTGACTAATATGTTTCCCGCCGGCCGCAAGCCGCCCGGGGCGCGGCATCAGTTGCCCGTCACATCCACGAAGATGCGCTCGTTGGCCGCCGCATAATTGTAAGAGTCTCGCGCGACCCACTCGGTCACGTCGTCCGAGTCGCCGCTGAGGATGCGCTGCATCTCCTCGTTCTGGGTCTTCTGCTGGTCGATCTGCTCCTGCAGGGTGTCCAGCTCCGCTTTCTTGGAGCTGAGCGCCACCTGATTTGCGATGTACGCCGCCAGCATACTCAGCAAAAGCAGAAGGAAGAGCAGTTTCAGCACAGCGCCCACGACGGACGCCTTTCTCTTCCGCTTTTTCCGGCTCGGATTTGCCATAACACAGTGCCTCCCGTTTTCGGACAGCAGGCCCGATGCGCCTGTACTCTCACTTTGATACGTTTGAATTATACAACATACGCCGTGGTGTTGGCAAGCTCTTTTTCTGTTTTTTTGCAAGTCTTTTTTCGTTCCGCCGTACTTTGGCGGCGGCGCGGGCGGCTTTCCACGGGGCGATGCGCCGGGCGGCGAGCCGCACCGGCCCCAGCAGCAGTTTCCCCGCAAAGGCTTCGGCAGCGGCGAACAGAGGCCGCAGCGCTGCCTGCACCGCCCCGGCGGCACAGAACGCCGCCAGCGCCATATAGCCCCGCAGCTGCCCGGCCTGACTCTGGGAGACGGCGTAGCTCTGCAAAGCCATCAGCACGGCTCCCACAAAAAGCATATCCGGCAGGAACGCGGCCCTGCCCCGGGTGGGCAGAACGGCCCGCGCCGCGCCCAGCACACCGCCCAGCACCGCGCAGGCCGCCATCTCCTGCCCCACCGCCCCGGGCGAAAGCGCCGGGCCCATCACCGGACGAGACGGCGCAGAAAGCCGCCCGGCGTATGCTCTGCGGTGTATTCCAGCGTGTCCACCCGGCCTGTAAGCTTGACTTCGCCCTTGTCGAGGTCGAGGCTGGTGACGCTCAGCTCGGCCCCGGTGAGTTCCAGCGTCCCTTTCGAGGTGAGCATCGCCGCCCCCTCGGCGTCGCAGCGGATGACCCGCCGCACACCGGTGACGGTCAGCTTGTTCCGCCCCTCCAGGATGAGGTCGTGAGGCAGAGCCTGCTCCGGCTTTGCGTCCTGTTGTTTCATGACATTCCCCTCCCCTTTTCTGCCATCTTATGCAGGGCGGGGCGGGGTCATGCCGGATCTACTCGGCTTTCGGGGCGTCGTGGGCGGCTGCCAGCACGTTGTCCTGCTCGATGATCTCGTACATCTCGCGGGCCACGTCCTTGGTGCGGGGCTCCACGTCGGAGAGGACCTTCACCTTGATGGGCCGGTTGCCGAAGGTGACCTCGATGATGTCGCCGGTCTTGACGGCCTGGCTGGCCTTGGCGGTCTTGCCGTTGATGAGGATGCGGCCCGCGTCGGCCACCTCGTTTGCCACCGTGCGGCGCTTGATGAGCCGCGAAACTTTCAGATATTTGTCCAGTCTCATACTATTTCCTCCTGTTTCTTAAAGCATGACCTCTCCGTCCTGCATCGCCTGCCCTCTGTCGCAGGGCACTACCGCTTCCGGTCCAAAAAGCGTCTCTCATCCCGCGTGGGCCTGACCGGCTTGCCAAAGCCTCTCCCTCTGGGAGAGGTGTCACCGCAGGTGACGGAGAGGGCTACAAAAAAGCCGCCGGGCCTAAAGGTTCCGGCGGCGATGGGTTTTCTCTTACAGGGTGTCCTTCAGAGCCTTGCCCGGCTTGAACACGATGCTCTTGGAAGCAGCGATGGTGATGGGCTCGCGGGTGCGGGGGTTGATGCCCTGACGCTCAGCGCGCTCACGCACCTCGAAGGTGCCGAAGCCGGAGATGGAGATCTTCTCACCCTCGGCCATGGCCTTGCCCAGTGCCTCGAATGCAGCGTTGACAGCCATCTCGGCGCTCTTCTTGCTCATCTCAGTGTTTGCCGCAACCTGTGCGATCAGATCGGTCTTGGTCATAATAAAAACCTCCACAATATTCTCAACATTTTCTATTCGAGCAGACGGTCTGACCGTCTGGTACCCGTTTACGTTTCGTCCGCTTCCAGCCTCCGGGTAAAGCGCCTGGCCGCGAAGGTCAGGGCCTCTTCGGCATCCACACCGGCCAGACGCATGGCATCGGCGGCGGCCAGCAGCAGCTCACCGGCGTTCTCTGCCGTCTGCTCTGCGTCCCACGCGGCCCTGGCGCTGTCCAGAGCCCTGGCCGCACCGGCGGCATCCTCCGGCCCGCAGCCGAACCGCGCGGCCCGCTTCTGGAGCTTCTGGGCGCGCATCAGGGCGGGCAGGGTGGCCGGGACGGTGTCCAGCTCATCGGCCAGGGTCGTGCGGCCCTTTTCCTTATTTTTGAGCGCATCCCAGCTGTTTATACCAGCATTTTCCGCCGCCGAGGAAGCAAAGATGTTCGGGTGGCGGAAGACCAGCTTCTCGCACACCTCGCGGCAGACCTTTTCCATGTCGAAACGGCCCCGCTCCTCCTCGATGACGGTGTGGAACACCACCTGCATCAGGACGTCGCCCAGCTCTTCCTGCATCATGACAGGGTCGTCGGCGTCGATGGCTTCCAGCGCCTCGCACGTTTCTTCCAGAAAGTTTTTCCGGATGGAAGCGTGGGTCTGGACTTTGTCCCACGGACAGCCGTTCTCTCCGTCTCTCAGGATGCGGATGATCTCCACGAGGTCTTCCGCCGTATAGTGTTCCCGCGGCGTCCAGTCCTGCATGGGGCGTCTCCTTTCCGCATTCCGAAAGCATCTGCGAACAGATTCAAATTGTACCGCAGAATCTGCCGAAATGCAAGGGTACAAGCGCATTTTCCGGCTTTTGCGGCAAAATTTTCATTTCATTCACAACAAAAGGCGGCATCCCCCGGGGGACACCGCCCTGCGTGGGCTTTTAGCTTACAGCTGTGCGCCGCACTTGTTGCAGAACAGCGCGTCGTCCGAGACGGGCGCGCCGCACTGGGGGCAGGTCTTGGCCTCGCTGTCCTCGGGCTTTTCCTCGGCGGGCTCTGCGGCTGCGTCAGCCGTCACGTCGGCGGGCGCCCCCTCCCTTGTCCCCGAAACGAGTATGCC
>OAWC01000124.1_pt1 | contig 69842 bp, 61 predicted proteins | sample 1495331 | NCBI WGS metagenome assembly OAWC01 (sample SAMEA2580115, study PRJEB22360) | human gut metagenome | biome: human gut; feature: human-associated habitat; material: faeces | place: Denmark | collected 2008/2010
TGATTGTGATTGCCTGCAAAATACTGCGAGTCATTTATGCGATTCTGAAAAAAGGAGGGACATATGATCCGAAAAAACTTTTGACAGATATCAAACGACCGAAACAGGTAACTCAGGCAGCGTAATAACCCAGATGAGATTGTAATCCAGAACTCTGCTGGGGTTCAGTAATACTGGATCCGAGCAGGGTTCTGGAACAGAAACCCGCAGGTGATGAAAGAGCTTTATCGGCAACAAAACCAATAAAGTCAAGCAAGGTGTGCGTCCATTGAAACCAGTCCTTGTGAGACGATGAAGGTTAGTAAAGATCAAAAAGAACAAAACAAACAAGAGCTGTAGCTGGCAGAAGTACTCTCCTTGGGGCATGACCCTGTTAGAAAGCTTAGTCAGCACTCAGTGTATGAATAGGCGGTACGAAGGAAGTTGGCACAGGATGCCATTAGACACGGAAGGTTCGCTGTCATAGATAAGCAGAGGATACAAGCCTTTATAAAGCAAAAAGATGGATGCTTTATTTGGTGTACTCTGATTATGCTGTGCCGTACAAGATACGAGGAATATTCTGCACTTTTAGTTCGTTTGTTTCGAGGTAACAAAGTAAAAAAAGCTTAAAAATAAAGGATTTTAGGCTTGACAAAATAGGAAGGAAAAGTATGATAATTAACCTTCTAATTATTATATAAGAAGATATATGGAAATTAAGGTTTCGGTAGTATGTATTACATATAATCAAGGAATATATGTAGATGAAATGTTGAAAAGCATTGTTAATCAGAAGACAAATTTTGAATATGAAATTTTAATTCATGATGATGCTTCTAGTGATGACACACAAAAAATCATAATAGAATATGCGAATAGATATCCTCAATTGGTTAAACCTATTCTTCAAAAGGAAAATCAGTATTCACGAGGAATTAATCCTAATATTGAGTATAATTACCCAAGAGTGAGAGGAAAATATATTGCATACTGCGAAGGAGATGATTTTTGGAAAGATCCCAATAAATTGCAAAAGCAATATGATGCTATGGAAAAGAATTGTAATTGTTCATTATGTGTGCATGATGTTCAATGTATATATCAAGATGGTAAAGAGGCTGAAATGAAATTTCCACCTGTATTACTAAAAGAAGGTATTATTTTTTCGGATGAGTATATGCGATTAGAACTTAAAGATGTGGGATGGCTTTTTCAGACGAGCTGTTATTTTATAAGAAGTGATGTTATAAGAGAATTTGTGAAACGGTACAGTAATAATTATCCTGTTGGAGATTTGGCACTTGTATTGTTTAGTTTACAATATGGTAATTGCTATTATTTGAATGATACGATGTCGTGTTATAGATTAAATAGCGGCGGTTATATGTCTAAGTTAGTTGATAGGGACAAAAGAATTTTACATTGTAAGGAAATGGTGGAAGGACATTTAGATTTTGATCAAAGGACAAATGGACGTTATCACGATTATTTTGACTATGCAATACGTAATAAAGAGATAGAAATCATGATGTTGGAAAAGAAATATAAAGATATTTTTCAGCCTAGATATAGAATTGTTACGAAAAAGATGAGTATGAGGAAAAAAATGCTGCTTAGAATCGGATTTTTCTTTCCTGAAATTGCGGACTTGTTAGAGAGGAAAAAAAATGGATGGACAAAGTAAGCCGACACTTGTTAATTTCTTATGGCGTTTTGCAGAACGATCAGGAGCTCAAATTGTATCATTTATAGTTTCTATTGTTTTGGCGCGAATCCTTGCACCAGAGAATTATGGAACAATTGCATTGGTTACAGTTTTCACAACAATACTTCAAGTGTTTGTTGACAGTGGATTGGGAACAGCATTGATACAAAAGAAAGATGCAGATGATTTGGATTTTTCATCTGTATTTTATTTTAATTTTGTTGTGTGTCTTATTCTTTATACAGGGATGTTTATTGCTGCTCCCTATATAGCAACTTTTTATGATGATATAACATTAACACTTGTGATTCGTGTTTTAAGTTTGACGATAGTGATATCTGGTGTTAAAGGTATTCAACAGGCATATGTTTCACGCAACATGCTATTTAAGAGATTTTTCTTTTCGACGATTGGTGGGACGATTTTTTCTGCATTCTTAGGAATAGGAACGGCTTTAGCAGGTTTTGGTGTGTGGGCATTGGTAGTACAACAACTTTCTAATACTATGATTGATACGCTGATTCTCTGGCTCACTGTCAAATGGAGACCAACGAAAGAGTTTTCATGGAATCGATTAAAAATATTGTTAGCCTTTGGCTGGAAATTGCTTGTTTCCGCATTGATAGATACCGGATATAATAATTTTCGGAATCTAATTATTGGCAAAATGTATTCATCAGCAGATTTGGCATTTTATAATCAAGGGGATAAATTTCCTAAAGTTGTTGTAACTAATATAAACACATCAATTGATAGTGTTTTGTTGCCAACAATGTCAAATGCTCAGGATGATAGAGAACGGGTGAAGCAGATGACACGTCGCGCCATTAAAACGAGTATATATGTTATGGCTCCGTTGATGATGGGGCTAGCTTTTTGTGCAGAACCAATTGTTCGAATCATCCTTACAGATAAGTGGCTTCCCTGTGTTCCGTTCCTTCGCATTTTTTGTATTACATATATGTTTTGGCCTGTGCATACAGCAAATCTTAATGCAATTAATGCAATGGGGCGTAGTGATTGTTTTTTGAAACTTGAAATTGTCAAGAAAATAATGGGGATAGCAATTTTGCTATCTACTATGTGGTTTGGAGTTATGGCAATGGCATACAGTTTATTGTTGAGTGGCATTTTAAGTCAAATTATAAATTCTTGGCCTAATAGGAAATTACTTAACTATGGTTATTTAGAACAGGTACGAGATTTTGCTCCGGGGATTTTGCTGGCAGTAGGGATGGGAGTATGTGTATATTTTATAGGATTCTTTCCGTTGCCAATGGTTGTTAATCTTTTGATTCAAATAGTGGTTGGTGTGGCAATTTATATTGGAACATCTGCTTTATTAAAATTAGAAGAATTTGAATATTTAGTTGGAATGGTTAAAATATTTCTCAAAAAGTGAGGAGGATTTATATGGAGAAGAAAATTCTTGTAACATGTTCGTCGATGCCAGATTTTGACGAATATGTTAATGAAATTAAAACTATGTGGGACAGTCATTGGCTGACAAATATGGGACCAAAGCATAAAGAATTGCAAGAGAAGTTGAAAGAGTATCTAGGCGTGGAAAACATTGATCTCTTTACAAATGGACATATGGCGCTAGAACTTACATTACAAGCTATGAATTTGCAGGGAGAAGTAATAACAACGCCTTTTACATTTGCATCGACAACACATGCGATTGTTAGAAATGGTTTAACACCTGTTTTCTGTGATATTGACCCAATTACAATGACAATTGATGTAGAAAAATTGGAAAAACTTATTACAGATAAAACCTGTGCAATTATGCCTGTGCATGTTTATGGTAACATATGTAATGTTGAGGAGATTGAACGTATTGCCCATAAATATGAATTAAAAGTTATTTATGATGCGGCACATACTTTTGGTGAGACTTATAAGGGAAAAGGTGTAGGTTCTTATGGGGATGCCTCTTGTTTTTCATTTCATGCTACCAAAGTATTTCACTCTATAGAAGGTGGAGCGGTCTGTTTTGAAAATAAAAACTTAGGTAAAACCTTGTATGATTTAAAAAATTTTGGTATTCATGGTCCAGAAGAAGTGGATGCTGTTGGGGCAAACGCAAAAATGAATGAATTTTGTGCAGCAATGGGAATCTGTAATTTGAGACATGTGGATGACGAGATTGCTAAGCGAAAGAAAGTTGCAGAAAGATATAGAATGCATTTAGAGGGTGTGGATGGTATACGATTAAATGTGATTCAAAAAGAAGTGAAAAGTAACTATGCGTATTTCCCAGTAATTTTTGAAGAAAGATTATTTGGTGCAAGTCGCGTGGAAGTTTTTGATAAGTTGGATGAAAATGGAATTGGAGCAAGAAAGTACTTTTATCCGCTTACAAATACGTTTGAATGTTTTCATGGGAAATATGATGTGACTAAGACACCTGTTGCATTACATATCAGTAAACGTGTACTGACACTTCCTATGTACGCGGATCTTGCATTGGAGGATGTGGATAGGATTTGTGATATTATTTTGAATTGCAAGTATTGAGAAGAATGTTCTATTTTCATCCATAAAATGGAAGGTGTTCTCGACTATTACAATACTTGGAATATTTTTTGTATGTATGCTGTTGGATTGGAGTACACACTATTGAAAAGGCGTTCCTAAAACAGATTAGCAGATTTGACAATGTGAAGCAAATCCGGAAATTAAGTGGAATGGGGCTGGTGGCATGCAGTTTTGGCAAGCACAAAGGCCGGACAAAGATTCAGCAACAGAGGAGCAAACGGCTTCGATACTGGCTGCTTCAGACAGCAAAATCAACACAGTCCCCGTTGCAAAAGAATTTAAACAATTGCATGTGTATTACACGACCAGAGCCAATACTTTATTAAAGAAAGATGCAGTCATTGATTGTGATTGCCTGCAAAATACTGCGAGTCATTTATGCGATTCTGAAAAAAGGAGGGACATATGATCCGAAAAAACTTTTGACAGATATCAAACGACCGAAACAGGTAACTCAGGCAGCGTAATAACCCAGATGAGATTGTAATCCAGAACTCTGCTGGGGTTCAGTAATACTGGATCCGAGCAGGGTTCTGGAACAGAAACCCGCAGGTGATGAAAGAGCTTTATCGGCAACAAAACCAATAAAGTCAAGCAAGGTGTGCGTCCATTGAAACCAGTCCTTGTGAGACGATGAAGGTTAGTAAAGATCAAAAAGAACAAAACAAACAAGAGCTGTAGCTGGCAGAAGTACTCTCCTTGGGGCATGACCCTGTTAGAAAGCTTAGTCAGCACTCAGTGTATGAATAGGCGGTACGAAGGAAGTTGGCACAGGATGCCATTAGACACGGAAGGTTCGCTGTCATAGATAAGCAGAGGATACAAGCCTTTATAAAGCAAAAAGATGGATGCTTTATTTGGTGTACTCTGATTATGCTGTGCCGTACAAGATACGAGGAATATTCTGCACTTTTAGTTCGTTTGTTTCGAGGTAACAAAGTAAAAAAAGCTTAAAAATAAAGGATTTTAGGCTTGACAAAATAGGAAGAGGATGCTTTATAGCTAAACTCATTTATCAGCTGTTCGGTGATGGACACCGCGATATTCATCACTCTCGGCTTTTGTTTTGAGGTAAATAAAAATCGTCAAAGCCAGTAAATTTGAGCTTGACAGAATAGGAAGGTTAAGAAGATGAAGAAATTGATGTTGTTGGGTGGATCAAGATATTTGATTCCTGTAATTAAAGCGGCACATAAGTTGGGAATATACGTTATTACTTGTGATTATTTACCAGATAATAATGCACATAAGGTGTCAGATGAGTATCGAAATATTAGTATTATTGAAAAAGAGGAAGTATTGGAAGCAGCACAACAAATGCAAATAGATGGCATAATGTCATTTGCTTGTGATCCTGGTGTGGTGACAGCTGCATATGTTGCAGAGAAAATGGGCTTACCATTTCAGGGATCATATCAGTCTACTTGTATTTTGCAAGATAAAGGTTTATTTAGACAATTTTTGTTAGACAATAATTTTAACTGTCCTCATGCAAAACGATATACAGATAAAAAAGCTCCTTTTGATGATATAGGCTATTTTAATTGGCCGGTAATAGTTAAACCAGTTGATTCCGCAGGAAGTAAAGGGGTAAAAAAAGTAGATTCACCAGATAATCTTGCAGAAGCAATTGAAATAGCTGTTGAGGGATCACATAATGGAGCTTTTATTGTTGAAGATTTTTTGACATTTGAGGGATTTCATTCATCGGCAGATCTATTTACAGTTAATGGGAAAATGGAATTTGTTTCATATTCTGATCAGCTATTTGATCCGGAAGCAGATAATCCATATACACCTGCATATATTATATGGCCTTCATCAATGAGAAAGGAACATCAGGATTTTCTTACAAGTGAAACTCAAAGATTAATGGATCTTCTAGGAATGGATACAGGAATCTATAATATTGAAACTTGCGTTGGGAATGGAGAAAAACCATATATTATGGAGGTTTCACCAAGAGGTGGCGGATGTAAAATTGCTGAATTACAAAGATTAGCTTATGGAGTTGATTTGATTGAAAATGAAGTCAGAAAAGCAGTGGGAATGCCAGTTGAGAATATCAAACAAACAAAGTGTGATGGATACTGGTGTGAGATGGTTGTACATGCACGTCCTCATGAAAGTGGTATTCTTCAATCTGTATGGGTGGATGATGATATCCGGGATAAATATTTGAAGGTTGTTGATTTAGCCGCTAAACCTGGGGCTATAGTCAAACCTTTTACTGGAGCTAATATGGCATTAGGAGATATGTTTTTTAGGTTTGATAGCAGAGAAGAACTTGACAGAATTATGGGAAATGCTCAGGAATGGCTGCATATTGACCTAAAATAATACAGAATTAAAGAGTAAATAGGGAAATTGGTGGTTAATTGTAACTGGATTGTGGTCGAGTTCCATTGGAAATTTTCCTTAATAAAAGAGTGTTGTCCGCAAGTATAACAGATCGAAATATAATAGCGGATCTGGCAAAACGGACATTTGTTGTGATAAATTGAAAAAAACATTGAATCACAACCCTGAATTGAGTTGAATAACCTTATGCTGCATTCCAATCAGGGAAGCCAGTACACTTTCAAAGAGTTCACGGAATTTTGCGAAAAACTTGGTATAACTCAAAGTATGAGTAAAGCAGGATATCCATATGATAATGCTCGAATGGAAAGATATTTTAACACACTAAAAATTGATTTGATCTATCAGCATTATTATCACACAGAAGAGGAACTCTACACGGCAGTCGAAAGTACAATCACGTACGTCCGCATTCTTACAATAATTACAAAACGCCTTATGAGGTACGATATGGGGGATAAATGCCCCTATGGAAAAAAGTTAGGTCATAATGTTACAAAAATGCTTGACCAGAACAGAGATAACAAAGTAAAAAAACTTAAAATAAAGAATTTTAAGTTTGACATTATAGGAAGGAATAGGATATATACATGAAAAAAATAGTTGTTTTTGGAGCAAGTGGAGATACAGGACGGTATTTTGTTAGGTATTTCTTAGATAATTATACTGGAAATGAATATCAAATTATCGCAACAGGTACTCGAGAGACAAATTGTTTTAATCAATTGGGAGTTCCATATTATCGAGTTGATATTACTAATAAAGATGACTTTACTAAATTGCCTAAAGATATTTATGCAGTGGTTGATCTTGCTGGAGCAATGCCTGCAAGGATGAAAGGCTATAATCCCTACAAATATATTGATGTTAATATTATTGGAAATTTGAATATTCTTGAATATTGCCGAGAAAATGGTGCAGATCGGATTCTTTTCACACAAAGTTTTGGTGACATAAAAGATTATGGAGAAGAAAATCCACTACTGACAGTGGATTTGCCTCGTAAATTTAGTTTTACAAATGATCATACGATTTATGTTATGTCTAAAAATTTTGCAGTTGATATGATTGAAAATTATCATCAAATGTATGGATTGAAAAGATTTATATTCCGTTTGCCTACGATTTATTTATATTCCCCAGTAGATATGTATTATGTGGACGGAATGGAAAGAAAAGTTGGATATCGTTTATTGATTGATAGGGCAAGAAATGGTGAAACAATAGAAGTATGGGGAAATCCTAACCGTGTGAAAGATATGATATACGTAAAAGATTTTTGCCAGATGCTTTATAAAGCTGTCTTTGTTGATAGAGATTGTGGATATTACAATGTGGGAACAGGTGTGGGAACATCTCTTATTAATCAAATCAAAGGAATGGTGGAGGTCTTTGGTGAGGAAGGAAAAATGTCTAGAATTGTCATGAGACCTGACAAGCCGAATTCTCCACAGTACATTATGGACATTACACCTGCGGTCAGGGAACTTGGGTATAGTCCTCAATATAATTATATTGAAATGCTTCATGATATTAAGAAAGAAATGCAGAATGCAGAACTTGAATCATAACCTAGAATTGAGCTGAATAACCTTATGCTGCATTTCAATCAGGGAAGTCAGTATACTCCAAAGAGTTCACGGAATTTTGTGAAAAACTTGGTATAACCCAAAGCATGAGTAAAGCAGGATATCCTTATGTTAATTCTCTAATGGAAAGATATTTCAACATATTAAAAAGAGATTTGATCTATCGGTATTATTATCGCATAGAAAGGGAACGACGAGATGCGGTATATAGTAAAAACCATAAGCGTGCAGGAAATGGTGGCAGTTGAAAGATGCAGGAGGGCAATACCTTATGCAGTAGCAGATAAAATTTTTTCGCCATCTTACGAATGCAAGCGCAGATATCTGGGAGAATGGCACACAAAGGTGAAAAGCCTTTTTCCGGGATATGTATTTATACAGAGTGAAAATAAAGAGGAGTTGGGAAGATATCTGGAACACATCTGGAACACATACCGGATATTGTTACTCCGGTAATGATTGGCGGAGCATTCAATCCAATTGGGGAGGATGAGCGAAGATTTTTAGGTGTATAATGGTCTCATAATTAAGACACTGAACACAACATTTCTTAATGAATCTGATATACTATAACCAACGAATGAAAGAAGGTACTTATTATGTCCAGATCAAGAAGAAATTTCAGTGCTGAATTTAAAACCAACCTCGTACTCCAGCTGCTTAAGGGAGAAAAAGAACTTAATGTCCTTGCTGTTGAAAACGATATTCAACCAAATCTCCTCCGCAATTGGAAGAAAGAATTCCTTACAAATGCGTCTCTTGCTTTTGATAACAAGCGAGAAGACAATCTCCGGGAAAAACTTGCCGAAGAACGCAAGGAAAAAGCCGAATACGCCAAAAAGGTCGGCCAACTTACTATGCAGGTTGACTGGCTCAAAAAAAATCTGAAGAAGTTGTCGGATCTGACTACGAGAGTAAATTTAGTCCGAAACCTTTCGACGACTAAAGCATTGACCATCTGCATACGGATAATCCTATTTGGGGAGCCCGTCAGATGTCTGCTCAACTTAAACTGCGCGGATATCAGGTTGGTTGATCGCTGTAAAGCAGGCAAAAGCTTGTCCGTATTTAATTCGTAATGCGGTCATGGACCATACATTCCAATGAAACACGGATTTCTTTACCTGACAGCTATTATCGACTGGTACAGCCGTTGTATCAATTAGTAATAACGGAATCCGACAAAGCATGGATGGCAAAAGCCGATGGGCAGATAATATCATGAGTGCACGCTGGTTCTGCAGATTCAAGTATGAGGAAACATACTGTAAGTCATATCAGCAGTGAATTTGCGTTCCGGCTTCGAAAGTTGTTAATAACTGCACATGGAAAATGATGCACTTGTGAATAAAACTGCGGAAATTCAAGTCTATTACCTCTTGCAATCCCCACTAAGCTGTGTTAAGATATGCACAAGCAGAAAGTCCAAATATTATCAGAAAAAGTCAAATAGTATAGAATCGAGAAAAAACTTCACTGCGAAATCACAAAAACAAAATGGAAAAAGCAGGGAGGTTAGTACATGGGACATCTCCCTGAGAGGGAGGTATGTTACATGAGAAGACACATTGATTTTGACAAAATCGGCATCACCGATGACGTAATGTTTTGCACAGTTTTAAGCAATTCTGAGGATTGCAGAGAATTTTTACAGAGAATCCTCGGTATCGAGATTGAGGAAATTGTCGTCGTGGGAACCCAGGTGAGCATGAAATCGAATTTTCATGCGAAGGGTGTCCGTCTTGATGTTTATGCAAAGGACAAAAAGGGAAATGCCTACGACATTGAGATGCAGACGACGAAGATGAGGGAGCTGCCGCTGCGGAGCCGGTATTACCACAGTGAGATGGACAGTTACCAGATTGCCGAGGGAGAGAAGTATGGAAACCTAAAACATTCGATTGTTATTTTTGTTTGTAATTTTGACTTGTTTGCCAAAAATCGGAGTGTATATACATTTGAATCGATTTGCCGTGAGGATACAGAGATTCATTTGCAGGACAAAAGGAAAACAATTTTTATTAACATAAACGGAAGCCGAGAAGATGTACCGGAGGAACTTGCACATCTTCTTGATTACCTGAAAACAAAGACTCCGACGGATGGGTTTACCGAGCGACTGGAACAGCGCGTGGTTGAAATCCGAAGAGATACAGAATGGAGGGATGACTATATGACGCTGGAAATGAAGATGGATGAGAAATATGAGCAGGGGCGTGAGCAAGGATTGAAAGAAGGGATTACAAAGGGAATCCAGCAAGGGATAGAGCAAGGGATCGAGCAGGGAATCGAGCAAGGAATCGAGCAGGGAATCGAGCAAGGAATCGAGCAGGGAATCGAGCAGGGAATCGAGCAGGGAATTGAGCAGGGAATCGAATTAGGAATTGGTCAAGGTCTGCGTGTACAGATTCAGAAAAAATTATATAAAGGAAAGTCAATTTCACAAATTGCGGACGAGTGTGAAGAGTCGGAAGAAGTAATTTGGAAAATAATTAGAGAAAATGACTGGAACGTATGAAAATTTTATTAGTAGTGAGCAGAGTGCCATTTAAGAACAAAGACTCCTACGGATGGATTTACCGAGCGATTAGAACAGCGTGTGCTGGAAATCCGAAGAGATACAGAATGGAGGGATGACTATATGACGCTGGAAATGAAGATGGATGAGAAGTATGAGCAGGGGCGTGAGCAAGGATTGAAAGAAGGGATTACAAAGGGAATCGAGCAGGGAATCGAGCAGGGAATTGAGCAGGGAATCGAGCAGGGAATTGAGCAGGGAATCGAGCAGGGAATTGAGCAGGGAATCGAATTAGGAATTGGTCAAGGCCTGCGTGTACAGATTCAGAAAAAATTAAATAAAGGAAAGTCAATTTCGCAAATTGCGGACGAGTGTGAAGAATCGGAGGATACCATTCGTAAAATTATAAGTGAAAAGGACATTGATTAAATGTTAGAACTTATCAAGTATATTTTGCAGGACATAAATCAAGTATTAGGATATGCGTTATGGGCTGGATGCATTACAGCTGTTCTAAGTTTTGGTTATGTCCTGTTTTGTAAAGGAACAAAGAGAAAATTAGGCAATCGGAAGAAAAATCTTTTGATGGGGCTGCTGGTCTTTTATGTGATTCTTATTTTGATCATATCTATTTTTTCCAGAGAACCGGGTAGTCGTGTTGGGGTTAGTCTTATTCCGGGGGAAACTTGGACAAGAGAGTGGCAGGGGAGAGCTTATGTAATTGAAAATGTTTTGCTGTATATTCCGTTTGGCATGCTTGGAATGGGAGTTTGTTATTATGTAAATAGACGGGGAATTTATGTTGTTTTGGCTAGTTTTCTTTTGAGTTTGACAGTAGAAGTCACACAATATGTTACTCAAATGGGATATTTTCAGGTAGATGATTTGATAACAAACACTTTAGGAACCTTACTGGCAGTTATTCTTTGCAAATTTATTCAACTGATTTTTAAATTCATTACCTCTTGCAATCCCCACTAAGCTGTGTTAAGATATGCACAAGCAGAAAGTCCAAACATTATCAGAAAAAGTCAAATAGTATAGAATCGAGAAAAAACTTCACTGTGAAATCACAAAAACAAAATTGAAAAAGCAGGGAGGTTAGCATATGGGACATCTCCCTGAGAGGGAGGTCTGTTACATGAGAAGACACATTGATTTTGACAAAATCGGCATCACCGATGACGTAATGTTTTGCACAGTTTTAAGCAATTCTGAGGATTGCAGAGAATTTTTACAGAGAATCCTCGGTATCGAGATTGAGGAAATTGTCGTCGTGGGAACCCAGGTGAGCATGAAATCGAATTTTCATGCGAAGGGTGTCCGTCTTGATGTTTATGCAAAGGACAAAAAGGGAAATGCCTACGACATTGAGATGCAGACGACGAAGATGAGGGAGCTGCCGCTGCGGAGCCGGTATTACCACAGTGAGATGGACAGTTACCAGATTGCCGAGGGAGAGAAGTATGGAAACCTAAAACATTCGATTGTTATTTTTGTTTGTAATTTTGACTTGTTTGCCAAAAATCGGAGTGTATATACATTTGAATCGATTTGCCGTGAGGATACAGAGATTCATTTGCAGGACAAAAGGAAAACAATTTTTATTAACATAAACGGAAGCCGAGAAGATGTACCGGAGGAACTTGCACATCTTCTTGATTACCTGAAAACAAAGACTCCGACGGATGGGTTTACCGAGCGACTGGAACAGCGCGTGGTTGAAATCCGAAGAGATACAGAATGGAGGGATGACTATATGACGCTGGAAATGAAGATGGATGAGAAGTATGAGCAGGGGCGTGAGCAGGGATTGAAAGAAGGGATTACAAAGGGAATTGAGCAGGGAATCGAATTAGGAATTGGTCAAGGCCTGCGTGTACAGATTCAGAAGAAATTAAATAAAGGAAAGTCAATTTCGCAAATTGCGGACGAGTGTGAAGAATCAGAAGATACTATTCGTAAAATTATAAGCGAAAAGGGTTTTAGTGAATAGAAAATGCTTGACAAAAAGGTCAAAACGAGGTATGATAATCGAGTGAGTGCGAAAAACACTTACTTATAGGGGCATAGTTCATCGGTAGAATAAGAGTCTCCAAAACTCCAGAGCTGGGTTCGATTCCTAGTGCCCCTGTTATTTATAGAGAAGGCTGCGCAGAGATGCGTGGCCTTTTTTGTGACAAACCTGTCGGCTATAGTGAGTGTCAGACGAAAAGATGACATACAAAAAGTATGAGACTGGCAGAATAGGAGGCAGTACAAAATGAAACGTAGGATAATAGCGCTCATTCTTGTTATGGGATTGCTTGCAGGAATTGGAGTGGATGGAAAAAAGGCTTTGGCGGCGGATAGTACACCGGCTGGACAAACGAAAGAAATTGCAAAGATAGAAGTTGTTGATACGGAAATCGAACTTCCTTATAAAAGTACATTTACTAAGGAAAATGTTGTTATTAAAGTGACTTATGAGGATGCGACAGAACAGCTTGTGCATCCGGAGAAGATGACGGTTGTCGATACGACGAAGATTGGTGAGCAGCAATTAGAATTGTCCTATCAGGACAAGACGATAAACTATACGGTTCGTATTGTTCCGAGACAGGTGACCGGACTGAAAAGAAAAGAAACAACGAAGAAAAAAGCAGTGATTGAGTGGAATGCGCTGGCGGAAAGTGCGGAGTATGAAATTTTTACTTCGTCAAAAGAGACGAGTGCTTTTTCACTCTTGAAAAGCACGACAAAAACCAGTTACGAATTTACAAATTTAAAAGAAGGACAGATTTTATATGTAAAAATTCGTGCCGGTGTAAATGGATATTATGGAAAAGAATCCGAAGTCCTGCTTGTGGCTCTGCAGCCTGGTGAAGTGACAAAAATTACTGCAACAAAAAATGTAAAGACAAAGATAACGCTTGCGTGGGAGCCGGTCAATGGAGCCACCGGTTATCAGATTTATTACCGTAAATCGACTTCAAAAGAAAGTATTTTGGCAGGTAATACGATAGAGACGACATTTAATGTGACAGGACTTTCCGCTGGAAAGAACTATTATTTTACGATTGTTGCGTATGCCGGTGATGTGGATAATCCGGGCGAACCGTCAGAGGAAGTATTGTTTGGTACGGCACCATCGATACCAGGTATTTCAAAAATTAAAGGCGGCGATAAGCGGATTAAGGTCAAATGGAGCAAAGGAACCGGAGCAGATTATTTTAATATTTATTATTCAAAAAAATCGACTTCCGGTTACAAGGCAGCGGTGAAAGTGCCCGCAGACGAGTCGAAAATTCGTGGCATAGACGGATTAAAGAAGAATACAAAATACTATGTAAAAATTGAAGCAGTGCGAACCGTGTCCGGGATTACGATGAGTTCGGTTTCAACAGTAAAAAGTATTAAAACTGCTTCTAAAAAAGTGAAAGCGACGAGTACATCAGCCAAGTTTTTTAAAACGAAAAAAGCGTTTAAAAAATCAGCGGCTTATAAAAAATATAAAGCCTTCAAAAAACGAGTTTCTTATGCAAAGAGTTATGTGATTCCGGGACTTGTTGGAACAAATGTGGGGGGCTTTTATGCGACACGTATGGTCCCTCAGAGTGTGACATTTGCCGGAAATTATCTGCTTATTTCTGCATACGATTACACGAAAAAACAGGAATCGGTTATTTATGTGATGAACAAAACAACAAGAAAGTATATTACGACCATTGTTCTGCCACATACCGGGCATGTGGGCGGCATCACCTTTGATGGAGAGAATGTCTGGGTGACATACGGTAAAAATTTGCAGAGTTTTAAGTTTAATCAGGTTCAGGCGGCAGTTTTATCCGGCAGGCCGTATTATGAGATTTACCGATTTGCTTCTGTTGTAAAAATGCCAGAAACGATGTCTTATGTTACCTATTACAATAACCGAATCTGGGCAGCAGCGTACAGCGAATTCTCCTCGAAATATATGTACGGCTATACCATTCAGAATAAATCCGCAGCGCCATCTCTTACCTATACAAACCGGATTCTTATGCCGAACCGGACACAGGGAGTTGCATTTACTACATCGGGGAAGATGGTTGTTTCGCGTTCCTGTCAGACGAAAAAGGGTCGCAGAGGTTTTATGTCGCAGTTAGAAACGTATCAGCCAACATGGAATTACACCAAACTGTCGATTAAGAAAAACAAAAAGAAAAAGACCGTTAAAATGCCTCCGATGAATGAAGGAATTGCGATTGACGGAACTTATACGTATGTGATTTATGAGTCACCGGCCTTTTATGAATGTCAAGCAAAACTTGATCGGGTGACAGCATTTAAAACAAGTAAAATAAGCTAATAATGGGGTTCCCCTTTTGACGATTTTGCGTTATAATAATAACGATTGTCGTGCAAAAGGGGACTTTTGCATTTGAAAATGATTTGAGAAAAAGGAGTTGTAAGAACATGAGAGGACCTGCAGCACCGAAGGATCCGGTTGAAAAAAGACCATGTTTATATGTTGTTTTAGATAAGACGATTTCCGGTTCGAAAGACCCGGAGGGCGTAATTCGTGATTATGTGTACTTAGAGGGAAGATTAAAAGATCAGGTAAAATTTACATCAGGAGATATTGATGAAGAATTGCTGGATATGCTCCCAAGGATGGAGACATTCCGCAAACTGGTTCGCAGTGTTGGTGTCAGCATCAAGGCGGAAGACCCGGCAGATAAAGAAAAGAAAGTCGAGTTTCAGTTCCAGTGTTATGGAAAAACGGATAAATACACGACAGGAACTGTGATGGAAGCGACAATTCCATGTACGGGAGAAGAAATGGTTCTTCCGGTAGAGGCCTACCCGGTAAATGAGGATGATGACTGCTTTGGCTCCTTTAATTTTATTTTCCCGGAAGAGAATAAAAATATGGATTTGACAGTCAAATTTTATGTAAATGATGGCTATGAAGTGCCGGAAATTCAAGTTGATCCGCCGGTTAATTTTGATTCGCCGGAGTATCAGGATATGATTGAAAACTCGCTTGTGTCGACAGGAAACAATTATCGTTTGAAAAAGGTAATTGAAAAATGTAAACGCGGCGAGGATGTGACGATTGCTTATATTGGAGGCTCGATTACACAGGGAGCCGGCGGAAAGCCAATCAACACGATGTGTTATGCTTACCGTTCTTATGACGCATTTTGCAAGTTGTTTTCACCTTGCGATGGAAAAAATGTGCACTATGTAAAGGCCGGTGTCGGTGGAACTCCATCCGAACTTGGTATGGTGCGTTATGATTTGGATGTTACGAAAAATGGAGAGATTACGCCGGATTTGGTAGTGGTTGAATTTGCGGTAAATGACGAGGGTGATGAGACACAGGGTGTCAGTTTTGAGAGTCTTGTGATGAAAATTCTTCAGGCTGAAAATGCACCGGCAGTGTTATTGAATTTTGCAGTATTTATGAATGACTGGAATCTGCAAAAGCGATTGCAGCCAATCGGTGAGCGCTATGAACTGCCGATGGTTAGTGTAAAAGATGCTGTTGTTCCGCAGTTTGAAAAAAGTCATGTAATTACGAAAAGACAGTTCTTCTATGATATTTACCATCCAACGAATGACGGACACCGTATTATGGCAGACTGCATTGCAAATTTGTTTGAAAAGGTAGACAAAGAGGAGATGGCAGAGCAGGATATTTCTCTTGACAAAGAGCCGGTTTATGGCGCACAATTTAAGGATTTGATTCGCTTTGACCGCACAAATGCAGAAGATTTTGCAGTGATTGAACAGAATGGGTATGATGCAAAAGATACAGATATCCAGTATGTAGAGCGTGATATGGATTTGAATGGTTCACCGGAGTTTGCTGACAACTGGATGAATGACGGTTCTGTAACAGGGGCAGAATTTAGGATGACGATTACTTGTAGAAATTTAGTGGCGGTTATCAAAGATTCCGGTTCGTCCGAATTTGGTACGGCTGATATTTTAGTTGATGGCAATGTGGTAAAACAGATTAACCCACTCGATAATGGATGGGCACACTGCAATCCGCAGATTTTAATTGATGAAAAAGAAAGCAAAAAACACGAAGTTGTATTCCGCATGAAGGAAGGCGACGAGGCGAAGAAATTTACAATACTTGGTTTTGGAGTGACACGGTAAATGAAGAAATATGAATTGTTGGCGACTGATGGGCGTGCGCGCAGAGGTCGTTTCACGACACCGCATGGCGTAATTGAGACGCCGGTGTTTATGAATGTAGGAACGGTGGCTGCGATTAAGGGAGCAGTTTCTACGATGGATTTACACGATATACACACGCAGGTTGAATTGTCAAATACGTATCATCTGCATGTGAGACCGGGTGATGACGTGATAAAAAAATTAGGTGGTATTCATAAGTTTATGAATTGGGACAAGCCGATTTTGACAGATTCGGGCGGATTTCAGGTGTTTTCCTTAGCCGGACTTAGAAAAATCAAAGAAGAAGGCGTGCATTTTAATTCACATATTGATGGACGTAAAATTTTCATGGGACCGGAGGAAAGTATGCAGATTCAGTCGAATCTTGCGTCAACGATTGCGATGGCATTTGATGAGTGTCCGCCGCATCCGGCTACGCGTGAATATATGCAGAATTCGGTTGACCGAACGACGCGGTGGCTGCGCCGATGTAAGGCAGAGATGGAGCGGTTAAATGCACTTCCGGATACGATTAATAAGGAGCAGATGCTTTTTGGTATTGACCAGGGCGGAACTTTTGAAGATATCCGTATCAATCACGCAAGAGCAATCCGCGAACTGGATTTGGATGGTTATGCGATTGGTGGTTTGGCAGTCGGTGAAACGCATGAGCAGATGTATCACATTTTGGATGTTACGGTGCCGGAACTGCCACAGGATAAACCCATTTATCTGATGGGGGTTGGTACACCACAGAATATTTTAGAAGCTGTAGAGAGGGGTGTTGATTTCTTTGACTGTGTATATCCGGCGAGAAATGGACGACACGGACATGCTTACACAAACCATGGCAAGATGAATCTGCAGAATAAAAAGTATGAACTGGATGACCGTCCAATTGAGGTCGGATGCGGATGTCCTGCCTGCCGACACTACAGCAGGGCATATATCAGGCATCTTTTGAAGGCAAAGGAAATGCTTGGTCTGCGATTATTAGTCTTGCATAATTTGTATTTTTATAATACAATGATGGAAGAAATTCGGGAAGCTATCGAAACAGGTACTTTCTCTGAATATAAAAAGAACAAGCTGGCACGTATGGAAGCCGGTTTGGATGAATGATTTTAGGAGGTTAACTCATGCAGGGAATTGGAATTATTTTGCTTTATGTGGTAATTATCGGCGCATTCTATTTGATTGCGATTCGTCCACAGAAAAAGAAAGAAAAACAGCATCAGGCATTGGTAAATGCAGTTGCAGTTGGTGACAGTATTCTTACAACCAGCGGTTTTTACGGTGTTGTCATTGATATGACAGACGAAGTGGTTATCGTTGAGTTTGGAAGCAACAAAAACTGTCGTATTCCGATGCAGAAGTCTGCGATTGTAGAAGTTGATAAAGCAGAAGAAGCCTAGTTGGAACAAGAGAAAGAGCCATGCATTTGAAAGAAATTCGGATGTGTGGTTTTTTTTGTTTGCGGATTTCGTAACTATAAAAAAATCCACCATTACCTTATAATAATCCATTGACCGTTTATAGGGAGAGTTTGTTATAATGGAGTTAATGAAAAAGAGGGAGAGAAATGATGAAGGAAAAATTACTGGAGAAATTTCAGGACGTTTACGGTGATATCAATGGTACAAAAGTATATTTTGCACCGGGACGAGTAAATCTGATTGGTGAGCACATTGATTACAGTGGCGGACTGGTGCTGCCGTGTGCACTGACACTTGGAACTTATGGAGTTGCGAGAAAACGTGCGGACAAGAAAATAAAAGTTTATTCCATGAACATGGAAGACGAGATTCAGGAGATTGCGATTGGGGATTATCAAGTAGTGAATGAATCCGATTGGACGAACTATATTAAAGGCGTTTTGTGGGCATTTGAAAAGAAAGAAATGGTACTGCCATTTGGCATGGATTTGCTGTTGTTTGGCGACTTACCAAGCGGGGCGGGACTTTCTTCCTCAGCATCTTTGGAAGTGTTGATTGGATTTATCATGCGGGACTTGTATGGTTTTGATGTGACCAATGTGGACCTTGCATTAATTGGGCAGCAGGCAGAGCATGAATTTTGTGGCGTAAATTGTGGCATTATGGACCAGTTTGCCGTGGCAATGGGGAAAAAGGATCATGCACTTTTATTAAACACGAAAACTTTGGATTATGAGTATATTCCTATTACACTGTGCGGAGTAAAATTAATTATTGCGAACAGCAATAAAAAGCATAAACTTGGTGAGTCAAAGTATAATGAAAGACGGGAAGAATGTGAAACTGCTCTGGAAGAAATTTCACAGGCAATTGGAATTCATGCCCTTTGCGATTTGGATGAAAAAACATGGAATCTGTATCAGGTGATGGTTAAGGATGACGATAGAAAACGGCGTGTGAAACATGCGGTCACGGAAAATGCCAGAACAAAGCAGGCGGCTGCGGCGTTAAAAAACGGTGAACTGAAAACATTCGGCGAGTTAATGAAAGCATCTCATCAGTCGTTGTCTGAAGATTATGAAGTCACAGGAGATGAAATGGATGCGCTGGCAGAGGCAGCCTGGCAGCAGGACGGAGTTCTTGGCTCCCGCATGACCGGGGGCGGTTTTGGCGGTTCAACTATTAGTCTTGTAAAAGAGAATTTCGTGGATGAATTTATTCAGGAAACCGGAAGAATCTATACAGAAAAAACAGGGCTTAGCGCAGACTTCTATGTAGTTGAAATTGGTGATGGACCTGTGGTACAATAACAAAGGAAAACGAACGATTCGAGCTACTATGATAAAGGAAACAAAGCGTTGTGCTTGCACATAAGAAGTGAGGCTCGAACCTAATTTTAGTCAAATGAAATGGAGGAAACAATTTTGAAAATTTTAGTAACAGGCGGAACCGGCTACATTGGTTCCCATACGTGTGTGGAACTTTTAAACAAGGGATATGAAGTAGTTGTTTTTGATAATTTGTATAACTCAAAAATTGATGTGGTAGATAAGATTGAGAAAATCACAGGAAAGAAAATCACATTCTATAAAGCAGATATGTTAGACAAAGAGAGTATGCGTCCGATTTTTGAGGAGCATAAACTGGATGCTGTGATCCATTTTGCAGGCTTAAAAGCGGTTGGAGAGTCAGTGGCAAAACCGTTGATGTATTATCAGAATAATATCACCGGTACATTAAATCTTTGTGAATTAATGAAGGAATATGGCTGCAAACGCATTATTTTCAGCTCTTCGGCAACAGTCTATGGTGATCCGGCGCAGATTCCGATTACGGAGGAGTGCCCGAAAGGAATCTGTACAAATCCGTATGGATGGACGAAGTCGATGTTAGAGCAGATTTTATCTGATTTTTATACATCGGACAATGAGTGGAGCGTTGTTCTTTTACGTTACTTTAATCCGATTGGAGCGCATGAGAGCGGTTTGCTTGGGGAAAGTCCGAATGGAATTCCGAATAATCTGATGCCGTACATTATGCAGGTGGCAGTTGGCAAACTTCCGGAACTTGGTGTGTTTGGTGATGATTATGATACACCGGATGGAACAGGTGTCCGCGATTACATTCATGTAGTTGATTTGGCAAAAGGACATGTGAATGCGATTCAGAAGGCTGTATCTGCAGAAGGTGTTAATATTTATAATTTAGGAACTGGAAATGGTTATAGTGTTTTAGACATTGTAAAGGCATTTGAGGCAGCAAATGGAGTGAAAATTCCATATACGATTAAGCCACGTCGTGCCGGCGATATTGCCACTTGTTACGCAGACCCGAAAAAGGCAAAAGAAGAACTTGGCTGGGAAGCACAGTACGATTTGAAACGGATGTGTGAAGATTCCTGGCGTTATGCACAGATGTGCGAGAAATAAACAAAGAAATGGAGGACAATTGAATGGATACAAAAAAGCAGATTGAAGAGGGAAAAGCGGTACTTGGTATTGAATTTGGTTCAACAAGAATCAAAGCAGTTTTGATTGATGAAGAACATCATCCGATTGCATCCGGAAGCCATGAATGGGAAAATCAGTTAGTGGATGGTGTCTGGACTTACAGCATCGATGCTATTTGGAAGGGCTTGCAGGACTGCTATCAGGATATGAAAAAAGATGTGCAGGAAAAATACGGTGTGAAAGTAACCAAATTGGCTGCGATTGGATTTAGTGCCATGATGCACGGATATATGGCATTTGATAAGGATGACAAAATTCTTGTTCCATTCCGTACCTGGCGCAATGCCATTACCGAGGAAGCGTCGGAAAAATTGACAGATTTATTCCGGTATAATATTCCGCAGAGATGGAGTGTTGCCCATTTGTATCAGGCAATTTTAAATGGAGAAGAACACGTAAAAGATATTTGCTTCCAGACAACATTAGCCGGTTATATTCACTGGATGCTGACCGGCAAAAAAGTGCTTGGTGTAGGGGATGCATCCGGTATGTTCCCGATTGATATTGCAACAGGAAAATTTGATGCAAAAATGGTTTCTCAGTTTGATGAAGCGATTGCAGACAAAGGATATCCATGGAAATTAATGGACATTTTCCCGGAAGTATTGTCCGCCGGAGAGGATGCAGGAACACTTACACAAGAAGGCGCAAAACTTCTTGATACAGACGGTGATTTGGAGGCAGGAGTTCCGCTTTGTCCGCCGGAGGGAGATGCAGGAACCGGTATGGTGGCAACGAATTCTGTTGCACGGCGCACAGGAAATGTGTCTGCCGGTACATCGGTATTTTCCATGGTAGTTCTTGAAAAAGAATTGAGTAAAGTTTACAAAGAACTGGATTTGGTTACAACACCGTCCGGTGATTTGGTTGCGATGGTGCACTGCAATAACTGTACATCTGATTTGAATGCGTGGGTAAATATTTTCCGCGAATTTGCAGAGATTTTTGGCATGGATGTCGATATGAACCGGTTGTATGGCACATTGTACAAAAAAGCGATGGAAGGCGATGCAAACGGTGGAAATCTGTTGGCGTACAATTATATTTCCGGTGAAAATATTACGGAAATGGAAGAAGGACGTCCATTATTTGTCCGCACCCCAAACAGTAAATTTAATTTAGCTAACTTTATGCGTGTGAATCTGTATTCGGCACTTGCTTCTTTGAAAATTGGTATGGACCTTCTTTTGAAAGAAGAAAAAGTAGCAGTAGATAAGCTTTTAGGCCACGGCGGTTTGTTTAAAACCAAAGGTGTCGGTCAGCAGATTTTGGCAGACGCTGTAGATACACCAATTTCTGTTATGGAAACGGCTGGTGAAGGTGGTGCCTGGGGCATTGCTGTGTTAGCTGCTTATTTGATTCATAACGATGGAAAAAATCTTGGTGACTATTTGAATAAAGAGGTGTTTGCCGGTCAGGAAGGCAGTGAATTAAATCCGAATCCGGAAGGAGTCAAAGGATTTGATGAATTTATTCGGATTTACAAAGAAGGACTTCCGATTGAGCGGGCAGCCGTTGATTCAATGAAATTATAAAATGGAGAACGAGTAGGGAGAAGGCGTTTTTTTTATGATAAGTGTATTTCTTGTCGAAGATGAATTTATTGTCAGAGAGGGAATCAAGAATATGAATTGGGAGGCCTATGGTCTCTCGTTTGTTGGAGAGGCCAGTGATGGAGAACTGGCCTTTCCTCTTATAAAAAAGAAGCATCCGGATATTGTAATTACAGATATATGCATGCCTTTTATGGACGGATTGGAGTTAAGCCGTTTGGTAAAAAAAGAGCTGCCACAGACAAAGATTTTGATTTTAAGTGGTCATGAAGAATTTGAATATGCAAAGGATGCCATTCAAATTGGTGTGGAAGAATATTTGTTAAAACCGATTAACAGTGATGAATTACTACAGGTTGTCAGACGTGCAGCAGACAAAATTACAGAAGAAAGACAAGCGGGCAGGCGTGACAGAGAGGACGAGGCCGGAGAGAAAGAACGCAGAGAGCATGCTAAGAGCCTCTTTTTTTCCAATCTGATTGAGGGAAGACTTTCTATGGCAGAGCTTCTGGAAAAAGCGCGCAGTATTGGAATTGAATTGGCTGCGTCCTATTATCAGATAATGCTTGTGAAAATCGGACGAAGTACTTTTGATTCATATTCGGCAGCAGTTAATGAAATGAATGACAAATTGCAAAATTATATATCTTCAAAATCGGAACACATGGTGTGTTTTGATAGAGAACCGGAGGGCGAAATTATTCTTTTTATGGAAGAATCAAAAGAGAAGATGGAAGAAGATGTGCAGGATTTGGCAGATTTTTTAGAAAATATGTTATCGGAAAAAACGGAAATTGGCTATTTTGGAAGTGTAGGCAGTCCGGTGAGCCGTATTCGGGAAATTTCACAAGCGTATGAGACGGCAGCACATGCCTTTGCTTATCGTTTTCTGGTAGAAGGAAATCAGATTCTGCGATTTGAGCAGATTGATAGAAAGCCGGTTTTGATGGAAAGAGCCGATGGCGAGTATCATGTTGGAAAGATTAATTTTGGCGGACTTGATAAGACTCGGATTGAAGCTTTTTTGCGTGGAGGTGATTCGGAGGAAGTCCCGATTTTTGTAGAGGAATATCTTGAAAATGCAGGGGATGCCTGTCAGAATTCATTGATTTTCCGCCAGTATATTGTGATGGATATGTATGTTGCGGCGAGCCATTTTTTGGAGCAGCTTGGAGATTCAGAGGAGTTTTCCAGAAAGGAGCCGTTTGAAAGCCCGGTGCAGATGGAACAGGTTTTACAGCAGTTAGATACAACTATTTCTTATGTGATTTCTTTGTTCCGTGAGGTGATGGAGATACGAGACCATCACACGAAAGAGCATAACAGCGATATTGTCGAGCTTGCGAAAAAATATATCGACGAAAATTACAGTGATGAGGATTTGTCACTGAATACCGTTGCGGCAGAGGTGAATGTCAGTCCAAATCATCTGAGTGCGATTTTCAGCCAGAAGACAGGACATACTTTTATCCGTTATTTGACGGATGTACGTATGAATAAAGCCAAAGAACTTTTGAAATGCACAACGATGCGGAGTAGTGAAATAAGTGAAAAAGTTGGTTATAAAGATCCACATTATTTTTCGCACTTATTTAAGAAAAATCAGGGATGTACCCCAACACAGTACCGAGAGGGAGGGGCAAAAGGATGAAAAAATTATTTTTTCGTATTTTTAGGAAGAAAATAGATGAGTATCGTGATTTTTCGATTCAGAAAAAAATTTCAGTGGCATTTGTACTTCTTTTAGTGCCACTGATTTTGTTCGTCCTGATTTGGTTTGTGTGTGCGTTGGATGCAACTAACCGTTATGATAAGGTTGTAAGGAATACGTCCATTATCAGTGAATTTAATTTGGATTTTAAAAAGAATTATGATTATAAAATATATTTGATTACGACAGGAAACCGTACTTATGAGGATCAAAATCCGGAACAAGATATCCGTTATGCAAAAGATATTATCAGACGTGTAAAGGTAACGACGGAAAATAGCGAAAACAAGGAATGTATTGCCCAGATTGAACGTTATTTTCAAGTGCTTGAAAAATATACAAAAACGATTCTGGAAAATATACAGAAAGAAGGGAAATATGATGAAAATCGGGATTTGTGGGAAAATGGCGTGCAATTAGTTACCACAAATATTCAGAATAAGATGTTGCAGCTGCTTTATAATGAAAACAGACAAAGTGCACTTATTTATTCGGATATGCAGCACATCACCCGAAATATGATTATTATAAGTTTGTTCCTTGCTGCTTTTCTTGCTGTGGTTACCACGATGATGATTACAATTATTCCGAGAAGTATTTCTAAACCGGTTCGCTATCTGAGTAGTATTACGAAAAAGGTTGCCGATGGAAATCTTGAGGTGCGGGCACATATGGAACATGGTGTGGATGTAAAATTGTTAGCGGATTCATTAAATGTAATGATTGAAAAAATAAAGACGCTGATTGATAATGTCATGCTGGAACAGATGAGACTTCGAGAAGCCGAATTGGAAATCTTACAGATGCAGATTAACCCTCATTTCTTATACAATACGCTGGATACAATTGTTTGGCTGGCCGAAGCAGGTCAAAAAGAACAGGTTGTTAGTATGGTACAGACGTTGTCTGATTTTTTCCGTGCTTCCTTAAATAGTGGAAAAGACATTGTGTCTTTAGAAGGGGAATGTCGTCATATTACAAGTTATTTGCAGATTCAGCAAGTAAGATATCAGGATATTTTAACGTATGATGTGGATATACCGGAGGAGATTGCTAACTGCAAAATACCAAAAATAACGTTACAGCCACTTGTGGAAAATGCACTTTATCATGGAATTAAGAATAAGAGAGGAAAGGGACGGATAGTAGTTACCGGACGAAGGGAAAAAGACAAATGTGTTATCCGGGTGGAAGATAATGGGATTGGTATGACAAAAGAACGGTTGAATCAGGTTCGTGGCGGCTTGACGACGAAAATTGAAGACAGCAATGATTTTTATGGCTTGTATAATGTGAATGAAAGAATACGGTTGAAGTTTGGGGAAGGATATGGACTTTCCATCGACAGTGTATTGCAGGAAGGAACATGCGTTGAGGTGTGGCTGCCATGGGAATCATAAAAAAATAACCCTTGTCGTAATTTTTTCAATCATTTATGTAAAAAAGAATAGAAAAATCAAAAATAACCAAAAGAATATCCATTGGACTTTTGGCTATTTTTTATTATGATGGAGATACTAAAAACGAGAACTCATACAGAAAAGGAGGAATTGAGTTATGAGAAAAAATTTCATGAAAAAAGTAGTGGCAGGAATGCTTACTGCAGTAATGGCGTTTTCCCTTACTGCATGTGGAGGTGGTGATGCTTCCACAAATGACACAGCAAAAGAAGAGGGCTCTTCTGATGTGATTACGGTTGGATTTTCACAGGTAGGTGCAGAATCTGATTGGCGTACAGCAAACTCAGAATCAATGAAATCAACATTTACCAAAGACAATGGTTATGAATTGATTTTTGACGATGCACAGCAGAAACAGGAGAATCAGATTTCAGCCATCCGTAACTTTATCCAGCAGGATGTTGATTACATCGTACTTGCACCGGTTACTGAGACTGGATGGGATGCCGTTCTTGGTGAGGCAAAACAGGCAGGAATCCCGGTTATCATTGTTGACCGTATGGTAGATGTTAAAGATGACAGTTTGTATACTGCATGGGTAGGTTCTAACTTCGAACTGGAAGGTAAAAAGGCAGCAGCTTATCTGGATGCTTACATGAAAGCAAAGAACATGAAAGATATGAAACTGGTTAATATTCAGGGTACAATCGGTGCATCGGCACAGATTGGCCGTACCAAAGGTCTGGATGATGCTGTAGCTGCAAATGGCTGGAACCTTCTTGACAAAACAACCGGTGAATTTACACAGGCAAAAGGCCAGGAAGTTATGCAGTCCTTCTTGAAGAAGTACAAAAAAGACATCAATGTTGTATACTGTGAGAACGATAACGAAGCATTTGGTGCAATTGATGCAATCAAAGCAGCAGGTTATGAAGTTGGTGCAGACAAAGACATGATGGTATTCTCCTTCGATAGTACAAAAGAAGGTTTGAAGAAAGTTCAGTCTGGTGAAATCACTTTGAATACAGAGTGTAACCCACTTCATGGACCACGTGTAGAAGCAATCATCAAACAGCTTGAGAACAAAGAAACACCAGAGAAGAAAGCTTACGTAGATGAAGAAATGTTTGCTCATGATGATACTGTAAAATCGGTAACTGTTGACGGAAAAGAGTATCCGGTAACGGTTGTGACAGATGAGGTAATGGGTGCTCGTAAGTATTAATTCGAACACAATGTAGCAGAAAATGAAACAAAATCAGTAACAAATTGAGTGAGAGAGGAGGAATGATTTCTTCCTCTCTCAATTAGAAAATATCCTGTTATGCAGGTAGATGGAGGGAAAGATGAGCGAGAATATTGTATTAAAGATGAGTAATATCAGCAAAACTTTTCCCGGAGTGAAGGCATTATCCAATGTAGATTTTACATTACGGGAAGGAGAAATCCATGCCCTGATGGGGGAAAATGGTGCAGGTAAATCCACCTTGATTAAAGTGTTAACCGGTGTTCATGATTTTCAGACAGGTGAGATTTACATGGTGAAAAATGCGGGAGGTAAACCGGAATTAATAGTGAATCATTCACCGCAGGAAGCACAACAAAATGGTATCAGTACCGTATACCAGGAAGTAAATTTATGTCCGAATCTTACGGTTGCAGAAAACTTGTTTATCGGCAGAGAGCCAAGAAGATTTGGTATGATAGACTGGCGTACAATGAATCGGAAGTCAGCAGAGGTTTTAAAGAATCTCGATATCCATGTGGCACCAACTCAGAGTTTGGACGAGTGTTCCTTGGCAATTCAGCAAATGATAGCAATTGCCAGAGCTGTGGATATGAAATGCCGAGTTTTAATTTTGGATGAGCCGACATCCTCTTTGGATGATGACGAGGTTCAAAAATTATTTGTCCTGATGCGGAAATTGAGAGCAGAAGGTGTAGGAATTATTTTTGTAACACACTTTTTGGAACAGGTATATGAAGTGTGTGACCGAATCACTGTACTGAGAAATGGTGAATTGGTTGGTGAGTATGAAGTGGAATCGCTTCCACGTGTAAAATTAGTATCTAAAATGATGGGAAAAGATTTTGATGACTTAGCAGATATCAAGGGTGAATATAAGCATGAAAAACATTTAGAACCGTTGATTGAGGCCAAAGGGTTAGGTCATGCAGGTACAATTCGACCGTTTGATTTGACAATCAACAAAGGAGAAGTAATTGGACTTACAGGACTTCTTGGCTCCGGACGTTCAGAGTTGGTTCGTACCATTTACGGCGCTGACAAAGCCGATTCCGGCGTGCTGAAAGTCAAAGGAAAAGATACTAAAATCTCATCCCCATTGGATGCGATGAAAGCCGGCATGGCATATTTGCCGGAAGATAGAAAAAAGGAAGGAATCATTGCCGATTTGTCTGTTCGCGAAAATATTATATTGGCACTTCAGGCAAAACGTGGAATGTTTAAGTTATTATCCCGCAAACAGATGGAAGAATTTGCGGATAAATACATTGACTTGCTGCAGATTAAAACAGCAAGCCGTGAAACTCCGATTAAGAGCTTATCCGGCGGAAACCAGCAGAAGGTGATTATTGCCAGATGGCTGCTTACGAATCCGGATTACCTGATTTTGGATGAACCGACACGAGGGATTGATATCGGAACAAAGACAGAAATTCAGAAATTAGTACTTCAACTGGCGGATGAGGGAAAAGCAGTCACCTTTATATCCTCCGAGATTGAGGAGATGCTTCGAACCTGCAGCCGTATGGCAGTTCTTCGTGACGGAAAAAAGGTTGGCGAAATTGAAGAAGAGGATTTGTCACAAGAATCCATTATGAAAGCAATTGCGGGAGGTGATGAATAATGGCTGAGAAAATTAAAAAAATAACAGGAATGCGATTATTTATGCCGATTGTGTGTTTGTTTATCGTATTGCTTGTAAATGTGATTCGAACACCGGATTTCTTTAATATAACGTTAAAGGACGGACAATTAAGTGGATGGCTGATTGATGTGATTAACCGAGGTTCTGAACTTGTTATACTTGCCATTGGTATGACATTAGTAACAGCTGCTTCCGGTGGTCAGGATATCAGTGTTGGTGCTGTTATGGCGGTTGCTGCTGCTGTTTGCTGTCAGATTTTGTCCGGCGGTGAAGTAAGTACAAATACACTGGCAGCTCCGATTATCATTGCTGCGATTGCCGGAATTTTAGTTGCTGCTTTGTGCGGTGCGTTTAATGGTTTTTTGGTTGCAAAACTAAATATCCAGCCAATGGTTGCTACATTGATTTTGTTTACTGCAGGGCGCGGTATTGCCCAGTTGGTTACACAAGGACAGATTACATATGTCCGTGTGGAATCTTACAAGGCAATGGGTGGATTTCTCGGACCAATTCCGACACCGGTTATCTTTGCAGTCGCAGCCGTTATTGTTGCCTATTTGGTATTAAATAAGACAGCACTTGGTATGTATATTGAAAGTGTAGGAATTAACAGTCACGCATCCCGCTTGATTGGATTAAATTCTACAAGAATTAAATTCCTCACCTATGTAATTTGCGGAGCCCTGGCAGGGCTTGCAGGAATTGTTGCTTCGAGCCGAATTTATTCCGCAGATGCTAACAACATTGGTCTGAACCTTGAGATGGATGCCATCTTAGCAGTAGCGTTAGGTGGAAACATCTTAAGTGGTGGTAAATTTAGTTTGATGGGGTCAGTAATTGGCGCTTATACGATTCAGGCGTTGACAACAACGCTGTATGCTATGAGTGTACCGTCTGACCAGCTCCCGGTTTATAAAGCAATCGTTGTTATCATTATCGTAGTTCTTCAGAGCCCGGTTTACAAAAAGGCAATGCAGAATTACAAAGCGAAGAGACAGTCGAAAAAGGCAGTAGTACAGGGAGGTGAACAGTAATGGGTGAATTTTTGAAGGCAAAGACAAAAAAATTTAACAGTAATACATTCCTTTTCATTATTACGATTGTGTTGTTTATTGCAATGTATGTAGCAGGAATGATTGTATTTGCAGACAAAGGTTTTGCAAAACCGCAGATGTTTACCAACTTGTTTATTAACAATGCCGGATTGATTGTAATTGGCTGTGGTATGACAATCGTTATGATTACCGGAGGAATTGATATCTCGGTTGGTTCGGTAACCGCATTGGTTTGTATGGCGAGTGCTTATGCTATGGAAAATAAGGGGATGAGTCCTTATGCAGCTCTTGCGATTTCGCTTGGTATTGGATTACTGTTTGGTTTGCTTCAAGGCTATTTAGTTTCCTACCTGGAAATTCAGCCGTTTATCGTTACTCTGGCGGGTTTGTTTCTAGGAAGAGGACTTACGGCTATGATAAGTACAGATATGATTTCCATTAAAAACAGTTTGTTTCAGAAATGGGCAACATATCAGATTGAACTGCCGATTGGAACATATAATAAACATGGGGTATTCCGGCCGGCATATATATATCCATCGGTTGTGATTGCACTAATTGTGGTTGTTTTGATTGCTATTATGCTTCGTTATACAAAATTCGGACGCAAATTATTTGCTATCGGCGGCAGCCAGCAGAGTGCATTGATGATGGGCTTAAATGTAAAAAGAACGAAGTTTGAAGCTTATATTTTAGATGGTCTTTTGGCCGGCTTGGGTGGATTCTTATTCTGCTTGAACAGTTGTGCCGGATTTGTAGAACAGGCAAAAGGTTTGGAAATGGATGCTATTTCGGCAGCAGTAATCGGCGGAACACTTCTTTCGGGAGGTGTCGGAACGGTTGTTGGTACAACATTTGGTGTACTGATTAAAGGAACCATTACCAGTCTGATTACGACACAGGGTACATTGTCAAGCTGGTGGGTACGAATTGTACTTTCCGCACTGCTTTGCTTCTTTATTGTATTACAGGCACTCTTTGCGAAAGCAAAAATCAAAGGGAAAAAAGTAGAGAAAAAGGATGTTAAAAAGCCAGGTGGAGCACCACCGGATGAGATGGCTGCAGAGCCATAAATTAAATAGGAGATTGTCACAACTAATTGTTTCTCTTTTGGGGACCGGTTCTTGCCAGACCGGTCCCTATTTAATTTTTTTAGGGTATTACGTTGACTTTATGAAAAAATAAGAATTGCTTTATGGTGTTGCAGAGGAAATATGTTATAATTAGCATATCCTAAAAATGAGACAATTCAAGGATAGAATTGGAGGTTTGTGTATGCAAAAGAATGGTAAAAAGCTGTTAGCATGGATGTTAGCAGCAAGCATGGTATTTTCTTTTTCTATGCCAACTCAGGCAGCAAAGAAAAAGCCTGCTTTATCAAAGAAAAAAGCGGTAATAACTGTGGGGAAAACCTTAACGCTTAAGGTTAAAAATATAAGCAAGAAGACAAAAGTAACATGGAAGAGCAAAAAAAAGAAAATTGCGACAGTTTCCAAGAAAGGAAAAGTGAAAGCGAAAAAGGCGGGGACAGCGAAGATTACAGCAAGTTTCCGTTATCAGGGCAAGAAGTATGTGAAAACCTGCAAGGTTACGGTGAGAAAGAAAAAGACAGTAGTTGTGACTAATGCACAGACAAAAGTACCAACCAAAGCACCGACGCAGAAACCGGCAGTGACACCGACTGCAACCCCAACGCAGAAACCGGGCACACCGACTGCAACCCCAACGCAGAAACCGGCAGTGACACCGACTGCAACCCCAACGCAGAAACCGGGCACACCGACTGCAACCCCAACGCAGAAACCGGGCACATCGACTGCAACCCCGACGCAGAAGCCGGGGACACCAACTGTAACACCGACGACAGAGCCGGCGGAGCCTACTGCGACTGCAACAAATGAGCCGGCAGGGCCTGCGGTTACACCGACGGCAGACACGGATGAGCCAACTGCAACACCAACAGCAGAACCGACGAAGGTTCCGGGCACCCCGATTCCGGTAACGGATCCGACGAAGGCGTTGCTTTTGGATTTTGAAGACGGTACCAATCAATATGTGACTGGACGTCAGGGCGAAGAAGAGCTGACTGTTGTAGAGGGCGGTTATAATGACAACTATTGTTTGAAAGTTTCCAACCGTGTGAAAAACTGGGCAGGACCGATGATTGATATCACTCACAATGTGACTGATTTTACAACGTATAAGATTGAGGCGTATGTAAAGCAGACAACGGGCAGCAACAAGACGATAAACTGCATGTGGGAGTCGATGGACTATGCGGGAGCGATGGCTTATACAACCGTGCAGAATGTAGTTGCGCCGAATGGTACATGGACAAAAGTGGACGCAACGGTTGTGGCACCGGGTGATGTAAGTAAATTGTCACTTTATTTTGAAATGGCAAATTATTCAAATGATTTTTATGTAGACAATATTTCTATTACGGAGAAGCATTTGGATATGGATGCAGTTCTTGCTGCACCAAGTCTGAAAGAGGCATATGCAAACCGCTTCCCGATGGGATGTGCAGTTTACAGCTATAATTTGCAGAATCCGGAGATTTTATCATTTATTAAACATCATTACAGTACGGTTACATTTGCAGATGAGCTGAAACCGGAGAATCTTTTGAACGAAGAGGCAACAAAAGCATCGGAAGATGGCATGCCGGTTATTAATACAGATGTGATTGATAAATGTTTATCTCTTGCTCAGGAAAATGATTTAAGTGTGCGTTTCCATACGCTTGTCTGGTATTCGCAGACACCGGATTGGTATTTCTGTAAGAATTACACACCGGAGTATGATGGTACGGGAACAGCTAAGAAAAACATTACAAATCTTGTTGACAAAGAGACGATGCTTGCTCGAATTGAAAGTTATGTTAAGCAGGTTATTACCTATGCAGAGACTAATTATCCGGGCGTTGTATATGCTTACGATGTAGTAAATGAGGTGATTGACAGCAATGGCTGTAAATTACGGACAGTAAGTTCAAGTTTGTATGGTGCTATTTTTACAGACGATGACAATACTTATATTACAAAGTCTTTTGAATATGCGAGAGAAGCTGAAAAAGCAGCAAATTCATCGGCAAAATTGTTCTACAATGATTTTGTCGGACTGGCATCGCCGGGACAGATGAAGGCAGTTGTGAAATATCTTGCAGATGCAAAAGATGCCGGAAATATTGATGGTCTTGGCATGCAGGCACATCAGACTAATCTTGGTGTGACAGATGGTGATAATATTAAAAATGCACTGAAATTATTCCAGCAAAATGGCTATGAGGTGCAGATTACTGAGCTTGATTTTGCAAGTAAGGATAATTCAGAGGCGGGTAATGAGACACTGGCAGCAGCATACCAGAAGTTCATGAATATTATATTACAGCGAATGGATGATACAACTGCTCCGGTAAATGTAAGTAATGTTACATTCTGGAATCTGACAGATTTGGATACTTGGCTGAATAGTTTTTACAGTGATGGAAGTACCTATTATCCATCACTATTTGATGAAAATTATCTGCCGAAAAAAGCGTTTACGGCATTGATTAATCTTGTAAATGGAGTTGTAGAGCCAACGGCAACGCCGACTGTGGCACCAACGGCAACTCCAACTGTGACTCCGACGGCAACTCCAACGGCAACACCAACCGTTGACCCAGATGCCACGCCAACACCAACGCCGGTTATCACACCGACTCCGGAGCCAACGGCTGAACCGGAACCGGCAGAGACAAAAGAATTGGATTTGGCGGAAGGAAATATTGTAATCAGTGCGACAGGATATACAATTGGCGATGCAGAAGAAACTGCATTTAACGGAAATTACACGATTTCCAGTACAGCACAATCGGCAACAGCATATTATATTTTAGTAACGGGCGGTACTCACACAATTACGTTAAATGATCTTGTTTGTACATCGAGTGAGTCAAGTCCAATTAAATTAAGTGGTGATGCTAAGGTAAATCTTATCTTAGTTGGAACATCCGCATTGACCGGTTCCGGCTATCATGCAGGAATCGAGGTTCCGTCGGGTTGTGAACTGACGATATCCGGTGATGGCCAATTGACGGCATTAGGCGGTAACGAATCGGCAGGAATTGGTGCTACATCAGATGGTAAGACATCTAGCACATTAGGACGTATTATTATCAGGAGCGGTACGATTATAGCCTGCAATACAGGAAGAAATGCTGCAGGAATCGGTGAATCACGATACGCTAAAGGCGGTGGAGAAATTTACATCTACGGTGGCAATATTTATGCGACATCTTCCGGTAACGGAGCCGGAGTTGGTGGCGGTGGTACGGCAGATGCCTCAGCCAAAACGATGAAGATTGGAATCTATGGCGGTATCATTTCCGCAGGCGGCAGTACTTATGCAATTGGAGATGGAAAGAGCCAGAGCATTTGTGAAGTAACAGTAACCGGTGGTGCCTGCTATAGTACGAACAGTGGTAAGACGATGTTTGGATCAACATGGGAAACCCAAGATACTTATGTTGGTACAGAGATTGACACAACAAAACTTTCCGGTATTCAGTCAGTGACGATTGATGGGGTAGACCAGGGAATCAGCAGTTTCTTTATTACTGCACAAGCTGGTACTGTGAACAAGAGGTTGAAACTGAATTTGTATGTGGAAAAGGGAGCATCTCATACGATTGTGGTAACGGATACAAACGGTGAGGCACATGAGTATATGGTTAACGCTTAATCTATAATAAAAAAAGGAGTTCATTCGTTCGAGACAAGATAATGCTTTGCATTATAGTCTTTTACGGATGAACTTCTTTTTTTGCTCTATTGACAGATGATGTTTCCTAAAAATGAGACAATAAAAATCTTGAATCTTCCCCCTTTTTTTGCTATTCTAAAAACAGTTTAATCCACAAAGGAGAGGGAGGCGAGGCGTTTTATGTTTCTCAAACAGTTTGCAGAATTCAATTCGATTTGTATACAGTGCCATGACAGTCCGGATGCGGATGCGATGGGGGCTGCGTTTGGTTTGTATGCGTATTTTATGAATCTGGGTAAAAAGGTAAATTTGATTTATGCAGGGGAACATCAAATTACAAAGCCATCGCTGAAATTGATGGTGGAGTACCTTGGCATTCCGATTCGATATGTGAATGAAATGCCGGAACATGATATTTTGATTACCGTGGACTGCCAGTATGAGGGTGGTAATATTACATCGATGCCGGTGAAAAAAGTGGCAATGGTTGATCATCATCCAATTTGTGTGAAAACGGATGAATGGTGTTTTATTTTTCCAGAGTTTGGAAGTTGTTGTACCGTGGTCTGGGAACTGCTTTTGGAGGCTGGGTATCCGGTAAATGAGAACTGGCAGGTGGCAACGGCATTGTATTATGGTTTGTATAGTGATACCAGCAGTTTGTCCGAAATTTACTATCCGGCAGACAGACAGATGCGGGATTCTCTGCGGATTAACAGAGAGTGTCTGGATGAAATGATTCATGCGAATTTGCAGCGGGAGGATTTGGAGATAGCAGGAGAAGCGTTGACTCACTATTACTATGATGAGGAAAAGCGTTTTGCACTGCTGCATACAAAACCGTGTGACCCGAATCTTCTGGGTGTTATTAGTGATATGGTAAATTGTGTGGCAACTGTTGACTGCTGTGTGGTATATAATGAAACGCCGATTGGATATAAAATGTCGGTACGAAGTGCAAAAAAAAATCTGCCGGCGAGTGATTTGGCGGAAAAAGTCAGCTGCGGAATTGGTGCTGGCGGCGGTCACACGAATAAAGCGGGCGGCATGTTGATGAAACACATGCTCGCCACACAGTATCCGGGGGAAGATGTAAAAGAAATTCTCATTCAGCGAATCCGCGAGTTTATCCGTGAAGCCGCTTACTGATTTCCATGAGAGGAATCGGCATCAGAGATAAAATACCTACGACAACCCATTCGCGTGGATTAAGTGCCTGCGTATGGAAAATAGGCTGGAGAACGGGCACACAGATGACCAGACATTGCAGGACAATGCAGAACAATACACTAAATAAAAGTTTTTTGTTTCCAAGAATCCCTGTCTCTAACAGCGAGTGCTCGCTTCTCATATTAAACGAGTGAACTAACTGCGATAAAGAAAGCACGGCAAAGCACATGGTGGAATTGCCGCTTGTATAGGCAAAAAGTGCTAAGGAGCCGATGAACATACCTTCTAAAACCATCTGAAAGACGGTATCAAAGTGAAAGATACTTTCATTTTTCGATAATGGCGGGCGGTTCATACTGTCCGGATCCGGTGGCTCAACACCGAGACAAAGCGCCGGAAAAGAATCCGTTACGAGATTAATAAACAATAACTGTACCGGCAAAAGCGGTGCAGACAGCCCGAAAAAGATAGCAACAAAAATCGTCATGATTTCCCCGATGTTACAAGACAAGAGGAAATGTATGGCTTTTTTTATGTTATCGTAAATACCGCGCCCTTCCTGGACGGCGCTTACAATAGTGGAAAAATTATCATCCATTAAGATAATGTCAGATGCATTTTTGGCAACATCGGTTCCGGTGCGTCCCATGGCACAGCCGATATCCGCTGCTTTTAGGGCAGGGGCATCATTGACACCGTCGCCGGTCATGGCAACGACATTTCCCATTGCCTGATAGCCTTTTACGAGACGTACTTTGTGGGCTGGAGATACACGGGCAAAGACATGATATTTTTTGAGCGCTGCAGGAAGTGAACGGTCGCTGATGGCATCTAAGTCGGCTCCCGTAATGACCTCATCTTTTGTCTGGCAGATGCCAAGTTCCTTGCCAATCGCCGCAGCGGTATTTTTATGGTCGCCGGTAATCATAATCGGACGGATTCCGGCGTGCTGGCAGCTTTTAACAGCAGCGTAAGCCTCCGGGCGGGGTGGGTCAATCAGACCTGCCATCCCAAGGAAAACCAAATGGGATTCTAAGGAATTGTTGTCCGGACGGCTTTTGTGCAGACAAAAACCGAGAGCAATGACGCGAAGTGCATTGGCGGTGTAATTTTCAATTTGCTCATTTAACCTATGCCGCATCGTATGTGTCAGTGGACGTGTGCTGCCATCTTTATCGAGATACGAGTGACAGTTGGCAAGGATAAATTCAGGAGCACCCTTGGTTATTGCTAAATATCCATTGGGTGTCCGATGCAATGTTGTCATCCGCTTGCGGATTGAGTCAAAAGGGATTTCTTCAATAACCGGAAATTCTTTTCGTACTTCTGTATAAATAAGTCCGCTTGATGCACCGTAATGAATCAGTGCATGTTCGAGTGGACCGGATTGGTTGTTGCAAAGCAGAAAATAACGAAGTAAGGTTTTTTCGTTTTCGGTGCTGTATATATTCCGAACTGTCATGCGGTTCTGGGTAAGCGTGCCGGTTTTGTCAGAACAGATAACAGAAGCACTGCCAAGTGTTTCTACAGCAGGGAGATGGCGGATAACGGCACACTGTTTTGCCATGCGCTCGACGCCAAGGCTTAGCATGATGGTGACAAGAGCGGGCAGACTTTCCGGAATGGCTGCGACGCCAAGACTGACGGAAGTCATAAACATATCAAAAACCGGCTGATTTTTCTGCAATCCCAGAAAAAATAGAATGGCACAAATAATCAGGGCCAGGATGCCAAGCACTTTTCCTGTGTGATTGAGGCGCCTGGTAAGAGGTGTCTGCGGTGCCTGTTCGTGTGAAAGCATACCGGCGATTTTCCCAATTTGCGTATTCATACCGGTTTCCGTAACACAGAACAGCCCATTTCCGGTCGTAATCATTGTGCCCGAAAATACCATGTTGAGCTGGTCGCCGAGTGAAAGATTTTCCATATGCAGCGAGTCGGAAGTTTTTTCGATGCTTCCCGTTTCGCCGGTAAGGGCGGATTCATTTGCCGACAGATTGTGCGTAAGGAGAAGTCTGCCATCGGCGGGAACAAGACAGCCGGTGTCAAGATAGACTAAATCTCCCGGTACAAGTTCCGGAGAAGATATGGTCTGGCGTTTTCCATCTCTTAGTACCTGACATTGTGGCGTTTGCAGAGAACGAAGGTGAGCCAGCGAATGTTCTGCCTTTTTCTCCTGATAAATGCCAAGCAGAGCATTTAGTATAACGATTGCCAGAATGATTAAAGGGTCGGTCAGATTTACTTCTCCCTGTGCATAAGAAGCAAAAAAAGAAATGCCGGCGGCTGCTAATAAAGTAAGAATCATAAAATCTTTAAACTGCGCTGCAAACTGACGGAAAAATCCGGGACCTTTTTCGCTTTGCAATTCATTTTTTCCATAATGTCTTTGGCGTTTGACAACTTCTTTTTGGGATAAACCCCGGTCTTTGAAACGGTTGAGTTTATCCATTACTTCCTGTGATTCCATTTGATACCAGTTCATACTTACCTCCAAAATAATTGACTGTTTTTGTCGAAAGGACTCTCCTCTTTTTCCTTATTTGCATAAAATAGAATAAGGAAGTGGCAGGAGGAGCTTGTGTTTGTTGTTTGCTTATTAGCGTTGTCAGTGAGCCTTGACACGCTGGGAATTGGTATGGCATATGCAATGTCGGGCATTTGCATACCCAAACGAATCCGGTTATTTATTGCTTTATTAAATGGCGTGCTGACAGCGGTTGCACTTTTTGTGGGTTCGACGTGCCTTGCGGGGCTGCCGGAACCTTATTTCCGCCTTGTTGGCGGCGGGATTTTGATTTTGCTTGGTGCAAAAACGTGCATCCGTGTGTTGCAAAACAAAGGGGAAGTACAGTATGACAAAGATAATTCCCGAAGCATTGACATAAAAGAAGGCAGTGCGTTGGGAAGTGCCCTTGCGCTTGATTCGGTGAGTGCAGCACTTAGTCTGGTCGGTCAGGGAACCGTAATCTGGTTGTTTCCTATATGTACCGCTTTTTTATGTGGAGCCTTTTTGTGGATTGGCGGGCAGAGAATATACCACGTGCGTCGACTAAACGGAATCAGTGGCATACTTCTTATTCTTCTTGGTTTGTTCCGCGTGCTGCCCGTTTTTTTCTAATAGCATTGAGGGCGAAAATTACTAATAGGATAATACCTGTATAAAAAATAACATGCTTGTATTTGTCTAAATAATGAAAGAACAAATCCTTGTATTGGTAAAAATAATAGCCAAGTCCGGTTAATACCGTGTTCCATGTAACAATGCCGATGGCAGAATACAAAAGATAACGGCTGATATTCTGCCCCATGGCACCCGCGACAAAGCCGATATAGGTGCGGCACAGAGGAATCACGCGGCTGATTAGAACGGCACTTTTTTCGTGATTGCCAAAGACACGGTAGGAGGTTAGGATTGGTTTCTCCATAGAAGAAAAACGTTTCATAATGCGTTCCAACAGTGGAGAACCGCCAAACCTGCCAATGCCATACGGAATCAGTGTCCCAATCAGTCCTGCTCCCGTTGCAAAAAGGACAAGATATGGAAAAAACAACCCCTGCCCGGCAGCCATAACACCCGCCAATGGCAGAATAATCTCACTCGAAACAGGAAAACAGGCATATTCCAACATAATCAGCACAAACATAGCCCAAATGCCATAGTTCTGTAAAAACGACTCAATCCAATCCATTCATCATGACCTCAGTATGATTGTTACAGTGTATGAGGTGATAGTCGGAATTATTCTCTAGAATAGGGGGATAACAAAATTCAACCCATTTAGAAAAGTTGATACGAGAGTTTGCGGTCATTGCTGGCGTTTTATCAATATTCCAGTAAATCACCAAGAAAGGATTTGCAGCTCGTGGGTACAAATACGCAAGTATCTGACATGCGTAGTGGGCATGTTGATACTTCTGCGCATTTGTCTGAGCGGGAGCGTCCACGAGATGTAAACCTTTCTTGGTAATTTACGTAAATTAAAAAAACGCCACTAATTAACTGCCGCAAACTCTCCTATCACAGTCCTTGACAAAGGATTTTAGTGTTGGTATTATAAAATAGTATGCTTGCGTACATTTTGACACAAATAGGAGGTAGTTTTGAAGAAGAAAATCAGCTTATTCGTTTTGTTGTTTCTCTTAGTATTGACAGCGAATTTTCAGACAACAAATGCGGCAGCAAAGAAAAACATATATAAGATAAAAGTAAACAAATTAAAGAATACGGTGACGGTATACCGTCATACGAAAAAAGGAAAGTACAAACCATATAAAGCATTTGTCTGTTCATCGGGCAAAGCGACACCGGTCGGCACTTTTTCTTTGAGAGAAAAATATCGGTGGCATGCACTGTTGGGACCGTCTTACGGTCAGTACTGTACAAGAATTTATGGAGGCTTTTTGTTTCATTCGGTATGGTATTATCAGCCAAAGAAAAATACACAGTCCTATGCTCAGTTTAATCGGTTGGGAACGATGGCATCTCATGGATGTATCCGATTGACGGTGGCAGACAGCAAATGGATTTATGATAATTGTCCATCCGGCACAAAAGTAGTAATTTACAATTCGCCAAAGGCAGGACCACTTGGAAAGCCGAAGGCACAGAAGTTATCCGGGCATATGGGATGGGATCCGACTGATCCGGATATTCATAATCCATATTTGATTAAGGTAAAGAGTATCAAGCTGAGTACTACGAAAAAGACATTGGAAATTGGTGGTAAAAAGAAGGATGCTAAGTTTACGATTCGGGTAAAAAAGATTTTACCGAAAAAAGCGATGATCAAGAAGATGAAATACACTTCTTCCAATAAAAAGATTGCAACTGTCAATCAAAAAGGTGTCGTAAAAGCAAAGAAAAAGGGAACTTGTAAAATTTTTGTGGAGACAACCGATGGCAGTAAAATAAAAAAGGTATGTAAGATTACAGTGAAGCAGGTGGAAAAGAAACCAGTTGTTGTGCCAACACCGACACCGGCAGTTACACCGACGCCAACACCGACCCTTACACCAACGCCGTCACAAACGGCAGAACCAACACCGACATCAACGCCGGAATCGGCATTAAATGAGTGACAATAAGAAAAGAGGTAAAAAAATGAGTCAGAGTTACAATCCAAAAGAAATTGAAAAAAAATGGCAGAAAGTCTGGGAAGACGAAAAAGCTTTTCAGGCAACTAATGATTTCAGCAAGCCCAAATATTATGCCCTTGTTGAATTTCCATATCCATCCGGACAGGGACTTCATGTAGGACATCCGCGTCCGTATACGGCACTTGATATCGTAGCACGTAAAAGAAGAATGCAGGGCTATAACGTACTTTATCCGATGGGATGGGATGCGTTTGGTCTTCCGACAGAAAACTATGCAATTAAAAATAAAGTACATCCAAAGGAAGTAACGAAGAAGAATGTTGCAAGATTTAAAGCACAGCTTCAGGCACTTGGCTATTCCTTTGACTGGGATCGCGAAATTAACACAACAGATCCAAATTACTACAAATGGACCCAGTGGATTTTCCTGAAATTATTCAAAGCAGGACTTGCTTACAAGACAGAGATGCCGATTAACTGGTGTACTTCCTGTAAATGCGGTCTTGCCAATGAGGAAGTTGTAAACGGTGTGTGTGAGCGCTGTGGAAGTCCGGTTATCCGTAAGGTAAAGAGCCAGTGGATGCTTAAAATCACGGCATATGCAGATAAATTGATTGATGATTTGGATGGACTTGACTATATTGAGAGAGTCAAAGTTTCACAGAAAAACTGGATTGGACGTTCTCATGGTGCAGAAGTAGACTTCCAGATTAAAGATAAAGAAGAAAAACTCCGCATTTACACGACACGTCCGGATACTTTGTTTGGTGTAACTTACATGGTAGTATCTCCGGAACATCCATATCTGGATAAGTACAAAGATGAGATTAAAAACTGGGATGAGATTGTAGCCTACCGTGAGATGGCAGCAAGAAAATCCGATTTTGAGAGAACCGAGTTAGCAAAAGATAAAACAGGTGTAGCAATTGACGGACTTTTGGCAATTAATCCGGTAAATGGTGAGGAAATTCCAATCTGGGTATCCGATTATGTATTGATGAGCTACGGAACAGGAGCGATTATGGCGGTACCGGCACATGATACCCGTGACTGGGAATTTGCCAAGAAATTCAATTTGCCGATTCATGAAGTAATTGAAGGCGGTGACGTGGAAAAAGAGGCCTTCACGGATGTTGCTACGGGAACTCTTGTGAATTCCGGATTTTTAACCGGTAAATCTGTAGAAGAGGCAAAGAAAGAAATTATTGCCTGGTTAGAGGATAAGAAAGTGGGAACGGCAAAGAAAAACTTCAAACTGCGTGACTGGGTATTTTCCAGACAGCGTTACTGGGGTGAGCCGATTCCGATTGTAAAATGTGAAAAATGTGGTTATGTACCGATTCCTGAAGAAGAACTTCCGCTTCGTCTGCCGGAGGTAGACAACTATGAACCAACGGATAACGGGGAATCTCCAATTTCCAAAATCCGTTCCTGGGTTGAGACAACTTGTCCATGCTGTGGCGGAAAAGCAGAGCGTGAGACAGATACAATGCCTCAGTGGGCTGGTTCTTCGTGGTACTTCCTGCGTTATATTGACCCAACAAATGATGAGGCACTTGCCAGCAAAGAGGCATTGAAATACTGGCTGCCGGTTGACTGGTACAATGGTGGTATGGAGCATACGACCCTTCACCTTTTGTATTCCCGTTTCTGGCATAAGTTCTTATATGACCAGGGCGTAGTACCGACCAAAGAGCCATATCAGAGGAGAACATCCCATGGTATGATTCTTGGTGAAAATGGCGAGAAGATGAGCAAATCCCGTGGTAATGTTGTAAACCCGGATGATATTGTAAATGTATACGGTGCTGATACACTCCGCACCTACGAAATGTTTATTGGTGCGTTTGATGCCGCTGCTGCATGGTCAGAAGATGGAGTAAAAGGCTGCCGCCGTTTCTTAGAGCGTGTATGGAAGTTAAAAGATATGGTGACAGATGAAGAAGGCTATTCCGCTGACTTGGAGACAAAAATGCATCAGACCATTAAGAAAGTAAGTAACGATTTTGAAACCTTGAAGTACAATACAGCAATTGCTGCCATGATGGCATTGATTAATGACTTCTACAAAAAAGGTTCCGTTACAAGAGACGAGTTTAAGACACTTCTTGTACTTTTGAATCCGGTTGCACCACATATTACAGAGGAATTGTGGAATGAGAAAAATTACGGTGGTTATTTGTTCCAGACAAGCTGGCCGGAATTTGATGAGGCAAAAACGGTAGAGGCTGTACAGGAAATTGGTGTACAGGTCAACGGTAAAGTACGTGCGACCGTTAAAATTGCCATTGATGCAGCGAAAGAAGATGCGTTGGCTGCCGGACGGGAAGCGATTGCTGATAAGCTTGCCGGCAAACAGATTGTAAAAGAAATTTATGTACCGGGACGTATTTTGAATTTCGTTGTAAAATAAGTAATTGCAAATGATTTGGAGGTGCAAAAAAATGCCTAAGGTAAGTGTCATAATTCCTTATTTCAAGGGACAGGCATATTTGGAAGAATGTGTTCAGAGTATTGAAGAACAAAAGATAGAAGACTTAGAAATTATTGTTGTCAATGATAAAGATGGTCATGAAGTGCCGGATTCCGTAAAAGAGAATCCGCACGTCAAAGTATTTTTGGCAATGGATGAATTGCCGGAAGACGTCATTCGGGCTAATGAGGAGACGGCAGCAGCGTGGCGCGAGCAGAAAATCCACGAGAGAGTGGAGAAACGCTTAGATAGCGCAGAACGCCGCCGCGAGCAGGCCTGGGAAATGGAGAAAAAAGGAGATTCCATCAGCCTCTACACAGATAAAGAACTGCATCCGAGAGAGGAAGATTTGCTCGATGAGTATGAAGAAAAAATCGGACAGGTATATCCGTTTGGTGTTTCTTTCTGCCGTAACATCGGTTTAGAGAAAGCGACAGGAGAGTACGTTTATTTCATTGACTGTGACGATTACCTGATGGATGGGGCACTGAAACGGTTGCTTGATTTGGCAGAAGAGAAACAGGCAGTTATGACAACCGGTAATAAATACAGTTCTTGGTTTAAACCGGTGAATTTTGATTTTGAAAAAGCAAAGCAGGAAACTTTTATTGAGGGCGTAAAACCGTTGGAAGGACAGACGCTCCGCGACCGTTTTGTGGAAATGTATTCGGTGCAGCACTTTTTAATCCGCAGGGATTTTGTGATGGAGCATGAGCTTTCGTTTGATACAACGACACGTTTTTACAGTGATATGACGTTTTGCGTGAAATTGTTGAAACTGGCATCAGGTAAAATGTGGGTTGATGGTGACAGTCTGTATATCTGGCGTCACCGCAACGACCAGATTCATCTGCCGGCACTCTGCCAGAAAAAGCGTGGACACCGCAGCGGTGAATTTTTGGATGCCTATGATAAATGTCTGCATATTATTAAACCGGAAGATAAAGACCTTCGTTTTGCACTGGACCATTATTTGATGAATTTCTTCTGGCGTAAATATCCGGCACGAATTTTGAGAGAAAATGCGCCGAAGTTTGCGAAAGCAATGGCAAATATGCCGGAATGGAAAAACGTAATTAAAGAGTATGGTATATTCCAGCGTTTGCAGTTGTCAATTACCCGCAAGGGGAAATTGCGTATGGCAAAACCGGTTATGAAATTCAATAAGTGGCGTAAAAAGAAAAAAGGTTTGATTGGAAGCCGTATTCAGTGGTATCGTGTGCTGGAACGCCACATTTTCAAGAAAATGCCATTGCGTCATGACTGGGTATTTATCGAGAGTTTCTTCGGAAAGAGTTACTCCGACAGCCCGAAATACCTGTATGAATATCTGCAAAAGACCAGAGGGGACAAGTACCGTTATATTTGGGTATTAAACAACAAATCCGAAGCACTTGCAAAAACCGGAAAACATACGAGAGTAAAGATGAATAGTCTTCGTTATGTGTATTACGCATCCCGTTGTGGATATCGTATTTTTAACGTGCGTCAGCCTGCTTGGAATAAAAAGCGTCCGGGTGTTGTTTTCCTGGAAACATGGCATGGTACACCGCTTAAGAAACTGGCATTTGATATGGATGATATTACATCTGCAAGCCAGAATCATAAGACACTGTTTTATAAGCACGGCCGCGAGTGGAATTATTTGATTTCTGCCAACCGTTTTTCAACGGATGTGTTTGAGCGTGCATTTGTTTATGACAGAGATAAGATTTTGGAATATGGTTATCCGAGAAATGATATTCTATATGCGGATAACAAAGAAGAAATTGCTGCCGAAGTGAAGAAAGAACTTGGTATTCCGGAAGGAAAACGAGTGATTTTGTATGCGCCAACCTGGCGTGATAACCAGTTCTATGACCGCGGTAAATATAAGTTTACGCTGGCTCTTGATTTAGGCAGACTGCAAAAAGAATTTGGCGAGGACAGTGTTGTACTTTTGCGTACACATTACTACATTGCCGATATTTTGGACTTGACCGAGTACGAAGGATTTGTTTATAACGGAAGTCAGTACGAAGATGTGTCTCGTCTGTATCTGGCATCGGATATTTGTATTACCGATTATTCTTCTGTATTCTTTGACTTTGCAAACTTAAAGCGTCCGATTTTGTTCTACGCATATGACTTTGATGAATATGCAGATGAAATCCGAGGCATGTATATGGATATGGAGAAAGAACTTCCGGGTCCGATTCTCCGCACCAACGATGCCGTTGTCGATGCTTTGCATCATATGGATGCGATTGAGGAAACTTACAAAGAGCGCTACGAAGAATTTTACGAGAGATTTTGCAGCGTGGATGATGGACATGCTTCTGAGCGCGTGATTGAAAAAGTGTTTGGCGAGCGTGAAAACGGTACATTGGATACGGAGCAGTAAGTAAGCTACAAGGAGGAACAACGTGCGTAAAGGAATTTATCATTTGGTAAAACAGATTGTCGTTTTGTTTTATTACTTAATGTGCAATCTGTGCCCGGTAAAACAAAATCGCATTGTTTTTGACAGCAGCCTTGGAAAAAGTTATTCCGGAAATCCGAAACACATTTACGAATATCTCATGGCAAACGGATATGATTTGAATTGGGATTGTATTTGGTTTTACGAGAATGAAAAGTATAATATTCCGGGGATGAGCAGACAGGTCCGCTATGGGCGTCTGCGCTATCTGTACTACATGGCGACGGCGAAAGTTTGGGTGTTTGATACGAGACAGCCGGAGTTTTTGCTGCGCCGCAAGGGAACCTATTATATTCAGACATGGCACGGAACACCGCTCAAAAAACTGGCACTGGATATGGAAGATGTATTTATGGTGGGTGAGAGCGACATTGATTCCTACAAAGAACATTTTACGAAAAACGTTCATACATGGGATTTTTTGATATCCCAAAATCCGTTTTCCTCGGAGACATTTCGACGGGCATTTGATTTCCACCGAGAAATGTTAGAATACGGATATCCGAGAAATGATATATTGTTCCGGGAGAATACGACAGAGGGAATCCGAAGTTTTAAGAGAAAACTGGGACTTCCGGAGGATAAAAAGATTATTTTGTATGCGCCAACCTGGCGAGATGACGAATTTTCGGAAGATGATAAATACGAGTTCCGTCCACAGATTTCTTTTGAAAAACTGCAAAAAGAACTGGGCGATAAGTACATTATGATTGTCAAATACCATTATCTGATTATGGATGCGATTGACTGGTCGCCGTATGAGGGATTTATTTATCATTTTGACCAGAGCCGCGATATTGCAGAGTTGTTTTTGGTGTCCGATATACTAATTACGGATTATTCTTCCGTAATGTTTGATTATAGTATTTTGAACCGTCCGATGTTTTTCTTTGCTTACGATTTTTATAAATACAAAAATGAACTTCGTGGATTTTATTTCAGTTACAGCAAAGAGATGCCGGGACCGATTTCAACGACGACGGATGAGTTGATTGAGGATATCCACTCGTATGATTATTCGGTTTATGCACAGAGGTACGAAAAGTTCAAGAAAAAATATAATTCCATCGATGATGGCAGGGCGGCAAGCCGTGTTTTACATTTGATGAAGCAGTTGATTCCAAGCAAACGAATAGACGTTTATTATGAGTAATTGCAGCAAAGGAGGCATTTTGCAATGGAAACAATTAAGAGTTTTACCGTGGACCACAAAAGACTTCTGCCGGGAGTTTATGTAAGCAGAAAAGACAGTACCGGACATGATGTGGTAACAACATTTGATATTCGTATGACAAGACCGAATTTTGAGCCGGTGATGAATACGGCTGAGATTCATACGTTAGAGCATCTGGGGGCAACCTTTTTGCGGAATCATGAAGAATGGGGCGATAAGATTATTTATTTTGGTCCGATGGGATGCCGTACCGGTTTTTATCTTTTGCTTGCCGGTGACTATGAATCGGAAGATATTATCTCACTGCTTCGTGAAATGTTTGAGTTTGTCTGTCATTTTGAGGGCGAGATTCCGGGTGCAGCACCGGAGGCGTGTGGCAATTATTTAGACCAGAATCTGCCGATGGCAAAATATCTGGCTGAAAAATATTTAGAACATGTTTTGACTGGAATTACGCCGGATCGTCTGAAATATTAATCAGACCATAGAAAAAAGGAATAGGCTTCGCATCTTGCGCATAGGATATACAGGAAATGTAGTTCGTTTGTTTGAAGGCGGGGTCTGAGATGATGAAATGGGATAGCCGAATGCATAATACAAGAAGTGTACAGGTATTAAAGGTGGCAATCCCATTTTTTGATGTATCGGAGGGAGAGCTCATTGATGTAGAGGGATTGCTTCAGGCAATTCATCCTTTGACCTGTGGCAGAGAGCGGAAGATGATGGATTCTGTGATGTCCTTTTTTCAGATGCGGCATATGATGGATTTGTTTCGCATGATGCGTGAGGTGCAGAAGGCAAATGAGGCATCCGGGGCAGAGGGCACGGAAAATCCATTTGAAATGTTAAAGATGCTTATGCCGGAGGAGAGTCAAAAGGATTTTGAAATGATTTCTTCTATGATGGAAATGATGCAGGCAGCTTCTGTGGAACAGCCCGAACAAGCGGAAAATGAGGGAGAGGAAGAAGACAATGAGCACATCGATGTTTGACGAGTATGACATTTTTAAAACAATGCATCCGGTAAAATTGCAGGTAATGAAGGAACTGGCTGAGAACATGCAGGGCAAAAGCATGAAAGACGCGGCACCGCTTTTGATGGCGGCGACGACGAAACTGAAAAACCATAATTTATCTTTTTCACCGGAAGAATCGAAAGTTTTGCTTGAAATTCTGACTAGAAACATGAGTCCGCAGGAGAAAGCGAAGGTGGAAATGATGAAAAATGTTGTGGCAAGGCAGCAGAAAAAGTAAGAAAGGAAAGGGCATAAAACAGAACATGAATTGACCTTTTTGGCGCCACATCGTGAAATTGCAAACCGAGGTATGACTTTGACTTGGTGACCGCTATCTGGTGGCTCCTGTCATGGACGAGACCGGTGAAGTGATGTATTACCTTCCACAGGGACAGTGGAAAAATTATTTCACCGGCGAAACCAGACAGGCGCACTTTGGATAACGGAAACGGTTGATCACTTTACGATTCCGCTCTGGGAAAAGGTGACTTCGGATTGAAAGAAAATATCTTTTACCGAAGTGCCAATCCATAAGGAATAGGTACCCTCGTTTATCACAAAAACTTGATTTTTACAGTTATAGGTGGCAAAGTCCTTTTTTTCTAGGCAGAGGGAAACATGTTTTGTTTCCTGTGGGGCGAGTGCCACCTTTTTAAATGACCTCAATTGTTTTTTCGGTTGCCCTTCTTCCGGGATGCCGACATAGAGCTGTATAGTCTGTGCACCTGCTCTGTTTCCAGTGTTTGTAATCTGGCAGCGGCAGCAAACAGTTTCATCGTCGGTTTTTTCAACGGAAAAATCATGCAAATCAAAGGTTGTGTAGCTAAGACCGTATCCAAATGGGAAGAGAACCGGAATTTCTTCGGTTTCATAATAGCGGTAGCCAACCATTAATTTTTCCGTGTATTCCACATGACGTTGACCGGAATTATCCACTGTGCCCGGATAGGATTTGAATTTTTCGGTCGGTGTATCACAAAGGTGAACCGGATAGGTTTCTGCCAAGTGTCCGGATGGATTTACCTCGCCGAATAGAATCCGTGCTAAAGCAAGTCCGCCATGCATGCCACAGTAGCTTGTCTGAATCAGTGAGTTTGCTTTATTAATCCATGGCATTTCAACCGGACCGCCGTTGATCAGTACCACGGTGAGATTTTTACATTTTTCTGTCAAAGCCTCAATCACTTCGTTTTGTCCATATGGAAGTGTCATGTCCGGGCGGTCAAATCCTTCCACATCGTAAGCGTGGTTTAATCCACCGATAAAGATGACTTCATCGTAGGACGGGCAGGCATCCAGTGCCTCTTTCAGATACTTCTCACGTATCGGGCGGATTTCTTTGTCAAACTGTTCTTTTCCGCGGTCTGTTGTATAATCTACATCTAGACTTTCTGCCTGCCAGTCGACTTCACCGGCTACATGTTTTTCGTTATCTACGTAATAGCTCGGCAGCCAGTCAATCTGTGTATCACCGCCGAGCACCATACGCATGCCAAGCAGTGGCGAAATATCATAAAGTGCTTTGATTTCCGCACTTCCACCGCCGGCAGCATGTGTTCTTTTGGCGTTATCGCCGAGGACAAGAATTTTCTTCGTTTCCTTGGAAAGCGGGAGATGTGCCGTGTCATTTTTTAACAGGACAATTCCTTCTTCCGCAATCTGCTGAATGGTTTGCTGATGGTCTTTTGTGTTTGTGCAGCCTTTATTTCTGGTTTTGTCACCGAGCTTAATCCGCTCCATCATTGTTAAAATCCGCTCAATCCGCTCGTCAATTACGGATTCGTCGATTTTTCCGGATTTTACTTTTTCAAGAAGTGGATTTGCTAACTTATAATCGTCAAAATCCGGTGTGACGGACATTTCCATATCAACCCCGTTTAGAGCGGTTTTTTCTGTGTTGTGTACGCCGCCCCAGTCAGAAATTGTAACCCCATCATAGTGCCATAAATCACGCAGAATCTTTTTTAAAAGCGTTGCATTTTCACAGCAAAATTCGCCGTCATATTTATTGTAGGCACCCATCACACTATACGAGCCACCTTCCATTAATGCATCATAAAATGCCGGCAGATATAATTCAAAAAGTGTTTTGTTATCGACTTTGGTATCGACACTTAATCGGTCACACTCCTGATTATTCAGGGCAAAATGTTTCACACAAGCAGCTACATCCTGTGACTGGATTCCCTGCACCAAAGGGGCTGCCATACGTCCGATAAGGTGTGGATCCTCGCTCATATATTCAAAGTTTCTTCCACACAGAGGAGTCCGTTTGATGTTGATGCCGGGTGCTAAAATGACATCTTTTCCTCGTCCGCGTGCCTCATCCCCTAACACTTCGCCAAATTTACGGGCAAGGTTAGGATTCCACGTGGTGCAAAGACACGTATTACTCGGCAGCCAGCTTACAAAATCCGTTGTATCATCAATTGGTGTCCAACTGTCATTTTCAAATTCTTGACGAACTCCGCTTGGTCCATCCGACATAACAAGCGAAGGAATATTAAGTCGTTTCACTGCACCGGAACGAAAAAGTCCGGCGGCATGAATCATCGCTATTTTTTCTTCCAGAGTGAGTTTGGAAATGATGTTTTTCTGGTTCATGAAATACCTCCTTTTTACTTGTAAAATCGTCCAAAACATCTTGAGATTAGTATAGCATAGGTGGTGGTTTTTTGGAAGTTCCGTAAAATGTCTCAAATAAATTTGCACCGCTTGTGCCGCTTTCGCTTATCAAACACGCAGGGGTATCGACATGTAAACTACAATTTGCCGAAAGCGTTGCATTGTTACTTTCCTGAGGTTTGGTGTTGTGGTAAAATGAGGAATAGCAAAATACGGAGGATGCAGACGATGAATAGTAAAGAAAAAGATGAATATGTGAATCAGGCAATGGAGAGAATGGCATCGATGGAGCCATATTATTGTAATCCATTTGATAATCCAAAGGAATTGAAGGAAAGAGCAAGTGATTTACTGAAACGTTTGAATTCTTTGGGGGATAATGCTCAGGAAGAAAAAGAAAGTATTATGCGGCAGTTGTTTGGAACTTACAATAAGCTTGCATTTCCGGGGGATGGTTTTAAATGCGATTATGGATTTAATATTCATTTTCATGGACTTGCAGTTATCAATTACAACGTGGTGATGTTAGATACTTCACCAATCAACATAGGAGCAGGTGCATTTATTGCTCCCGGTGTGTGTCTGGCGTGTTCCGGACATGCGATTCATCCGTCTCAGAGAAACCGCATGTTGACAAGTGCGCCGATAACGCTTGGAGAAAATGTGTGGCTCGGTGCCAATGTGACAGTTGTAGGCGGTGTGTCAATTGGTGATGGAAGTGTTATTGGTGCTGGCAGTGTAGTGACAAAAGATATTCCGGCAGGAGTGATTGCAGCAGGTTCCCCATGTAAAGTGATACGTGAGATTACTGAAGATGACTTACTTGAGGAAATACAATAGCGAAAAATGCCAAAATGCCGAAAAAAATAATGCCAAAACGCCGAAAAATGATTTTTATGCTAGAAAATATACAATGATGAGGAGAGGTATCTATGAATATTACCGTATATCTTGGAGCCAGCAAAGGGAACGATAATACACTTGCTAATGCAGTGAGAGAACTTGGTACATGGATTGGAGAAAGTGGAAATTCGCTTGTTTACGGAGGCTCTAAATCCGGGCTGATGGGTGAGATTGCAGAAAGTGTGCTGCGTGCAGGGGGGAAGGTTACCGGTGTGGAACCACAGTTTTTTATTGATGCAGGTTTTTTGTACGAAGATGTTACAAATCTAATTGTGACAAATGACATGTCGGAACGAAAAGCGAAGATGATTGAACTGGGGGATGCTTTTATCGCATTTCCTGGTGGTACCGGTACATTGGAAGAAATCGCGGAAATTATGTCGAAAGTGTCGTTAGGACATTTGGATGTTCCGTGCATTCTTTATAATCTTAACGGTTATTATGACAGTTTAAGGGATTTACTTCGGCATATGATTGAGAAAGATTTATCAACCGAGGAGAGGCAGCAGGGAATTTATTTTGCTGAAAATCTTGAGCAGATTAAGGAGATTCTTTTGGAGGAATAATCAGTAAAAAACATTTGACAATTAAAAAAATTACAAATATAATACTTTATTGAACGAGTAGCAAAATTGCGTAAATCCAGTTTTGCTGCTCTATTTTTTTGCAGAAAAAAGGAGGATTCACATGACTGAAAATAACAAAATGAGGGAAATGCCGGTTTATAAACTTATGATTCAAATGGGGATTCCAATGATTTTATCGATGGCATTGCAGGCGGTTTATAACATTGTGGACAGTGCTTTTGTTGGCAATATGAAGGAGGGGAGCGAGGCTGCGCTGAATGCGCTTACACTTGTGTTTCCGGTGCAGATGCTTATGGTTGCAATTGCAATTGGAACCGGAGTGGGAACGAATGCGCTTCTTGCGAGAACGCTTGGACAAGGCGATTCTAAAAAGGCAGCAATGGTTGCAGGAAACAGTTTGTTTCTTGGTTTGATTATTTATGTGATTTGTTTTTTGTTTGGAATTTTTGGTGCGAATGCATATATTTCATCACAGACAGCGAATCCGGAAGTGCTTTCTATGGGAACCAGTTACCTTAAAATCTGCTGCGTGCTTTCTTTTGGAATTGTTTTCTTTTCTTTGTTTGAAAAATTACTGCAGGCGACGGGGCGCTCACTGTATTCTACGATTGGTCAGGTGGCAGGTGCGGTAATCAATATCATTCTTGATCCGATTATGATTTATGGCATTGGACCGGTTCCGAAAATGGGTGTGGAGGGAGCCGCTTATGCAACGGTAATTGGACAGATTGCTTCGGCTGTACTGCTGTTTGTTTTTCATATCAAATTAAATAAAGAATTTGAACATGGATTCAAGTATATGAAGCCGGATGGTAAAATTATAAAAGAAATTTATGCAATCGGTCTTCCGGCGATTATTGCACAGGCACTTATGTCCATTATGGTATATGTGATGAATCTGATATTGAAATTTGATGCTTCTGCACAGACTGCATATGGGCTTTTCTATAAAGTGCAGCAATTTGTTTTGTTCCTTGCTTTTGGATTGAGGGATGCGATTACGCCGATTCTTGCATTTGCCTATGGAATGCGAAGTAAAAAAAGAATTCAGGACGGAATGAAATATGGTATTATTTTTACGATTGGCTTGATGATTTTAGGGATTTTTATTACAGAAGTTTTTCCGGGACAATTTGCTGCCTTGTTTAATGCCGGTTCATCCAGAGAGTATTTTGTCGGAGCCATGAGAATTATTTCCATCAGTTTTCTTTTTGCGGGAATTAATGTTGCATATCAGGGAATTTATCAGGCGTTAGATGGGGGAATGGAATCGCTTGTAATCTCACTTCTCAGGCAGATGATTATTATTTTACCGTTAGCAGAAATTTTTTCTGTTTTAGTAAAAAATGGGCAGGCTGGGGTGTCACTTATTTGGTGGGCATTTCCGATTACAGAATTTGCAGCATGTTTGTTAGGTTGCGTATTTTTAAGGAGAATCCGAAAAAACAAAGTGGAATCTTTGCAGTGAGGTTAGCGTAAAAAAACTTTCGGAAAAATAAATATTGAAAAAGGCAGCTCCTTTGTATAAAGTTTTAAGTGCCGAAACAAAAAACGCAAAGGAGAACTGCCTTATGTATAACAGTATAATCGATTTTATCGAAAATGACACTACCAAAATTAAAAAAATTCTAGAAAAATATCTTTTTGCCGGAAATACGCTTCGGTTTGAGGAAGATTTGATGCATGTAATGATTGAGTCTTGCCGTAAAAACAAAGTTTGTGGAAGAAGCCGGTGAAAGCAGTTACCAAAAAGGCGGTGAAAAGGCATGTATGACAGAAGATGTCGCTTCAAAACAAACCGTAAAAAACACGATCCATGAGCTGGAAGTCGAATTAGAGGAAGAAATATTTATGAGATATTTAATCATAACATAGCTTACGAAATTCGTTTGCAGCAAGCGATGGAGGAGGATTTGCTTTGTCCGTTTCATTATTTTGGAATTACTGATCTTCATATGATTTCGGATGAGGGGAAAACCAAGGAAGAACAGTTGGAAAACTTCCGATATCTTACAAGCGATGAGCGTGTTAAGTATGTTATGGATCAGGCAAAATAGCACGTGCGATTGAACGCTTGACGATGGATGTGCAGTCGGAAGACGATGACTACCTTGATTATTTGATTACCGTTGATATTTTTTCGGAAGGAACCGATATTGTTGAAGTAAATCAAGTAATTATGCTTCGCCCAACTCAATCGCCGATCGTATTTATTCAGCAGTTGGGGCGTGGCCTCCGAAAAGCAGAGGGGAAGGAATATGTTGTAATTCTCGATTTTATTGGAAATTATAAAAATAATTTCATGATTCCAATTGCACTATCCGGAGACAGAAGTTACAATAAAGATAATATCCGAAGATATTTGAGGGAAGGCGGCCGCGTTATTCCCGGTGCAAGTACGATTCATTTTGATTCAATACGCAGGAAATTATTATCATTTTTTGAAAATGATTGATAAGGAGTATAGCGGAGAAATGACGGACAGGGAAGAAGCCTGTCTGGAATTTGTATCCCAGAATCTGGCAAATGGAAGATATAGTAGAACTTGGAATTCGAAGATATAGTGAAGTATACCAAAAAGAGATGGATGATCTTGGACTGTCATTGTATCAAAAATATTCACGTAAGGACATATGCCGTTTGTTGAATTGGGAAAAGGATGAAAGTTCTTTTGTTCATCAAGAAAAGCGATGGAGAAGGAACGGATTTCTATTACATGGGACAAGTGATGCCGGCTGCTTGGGAGCAGACCCGGATTCAGGATGACAAAGGAAGATTTCTTCCCATTATGAATTTTCAACTTCAAATGAGTCATCCGGTGAGAGAAGATATTTATCAGTATTTTGTGAATGAATAGAGGTACGATATGAAGACGATACGTGTAGTGGCGGCGGTTATAGAAGCTGTCGATGAACAAGGAAAAGAAATACTTTTGGCTACCCAAAGAGGGTACGGAGATATGAAAGGCGGCAAGATGGCTGACAAGAGAAGAATTGGATTCTGTTGATTGGCTGCCTGCGGATGTGCTGTTGATTGATACATTGAAGCAAAGTAAACTTATAACCCCAGAAAAGGAAGTGTGATATGAGAAAAAAATTAAGTGTATTATTATTGATTTTAGTGTTAATTATGAACCAAGCTGCTCCAATGGGCATTAAGGCGGCGGATGCAGCAGATGAAGTTAAGGTTTATGTGGAAAATGGAGAAGGCGGTCTTACGGAAGGTGACGGAACCGCCCAAAGACCGTATCAAAATATACGTACGGCCTTGAAGCAGATTCAGACGGGACAGACACTTGTACTTGTGGGTGAAGTCTCCTACACCAAATACGAGACGTGCGAAGACGGATCTCCGAAACCATTATTTATTGATAAAGATATCACGATTGTTGGTTCAGATACGTCAGCAGGTTTGAAAATACGCAGTATGATTCAGCTGGGAGCGGACGTTACGTTTCGTGATATGTGGCTGCAAATGGTGCCGCAGGCAGGAAATGCACGTGGGACAACAATTTATGCGGCGGGACATACGCTGGTGTTGGATGCGGTAGATACGAGAGTAGGAACCAGTACATTGCAGGACGATGTGAGGCCATTGATCAGCGGTGGCGCGTACCAGGGAGAGGAAGGAAAGATGGGAAGCCACACAACGATTAAAGTGGTCAATCCCATATCCCAGACTAAGATAACTGCAATTTATGCAGGAGATTATTATCGCGATTCCGAACAAGACAAAGTGGATATAGAACTGGATTCCAAATTGGTAGACACGGAGATTCATGCAGCGGGTGCCGATGGTCATACATTGACAGGAAATGTAAATGTTACACTGGGAAAAGATAGTAATGTAACGGATTTTGACAAGACGGATCTGATAGGTGAGTTGAATGTCAATGTAAAAGCGGGGGCTCATATTGATACCTTGTCATTTTCCGGTATCAATAATCTCACGATGGCAGAAAAGTCGCGGATCACGCTTCCTAAGGAGGCTGATTTTAACGTAAATAACGTCTTTTGCGAGAAAAATGCGGTGCTTGATCTCAGACAAATGTCAACGAATCCGAGTGTTGCAAACAATTTTACCGGTGTAACGGTATCCGGCGAGGATCAAACATGTGGCTCCGTTTTGGTTGGAAATGATACTACACTTGAGATAAAAGGAGAAGTCTATGGTCTAACAAAATTAAACGTAAATGGCTCAGAATATATGGCGAGATTTGTGGAGAATCATTGTTACATACAGGCAAAGGCCTCTTCGAGTGGGAATTTTACAATTGAGGGCACGCAGTATACAAATTTTCAATTAAATAAAAAGAAAACCGAAGAAATATATTCCTGGATTATTGGAAAACTGGAAAATGAGGACGCAGATGACTTTTATTGGATTGGAGATGCAGATAAAAAATCTGTGATCAGTCAGCAGGGAAAAGAATATTATTATCCGGTTGAATTTAAAAAGGCAGATGGTACGGTTTATAAGCCAACATTTGAGGAACTTTTTTATGATTACGATTTGGCATTGACGAAGGAAAACGGGGAAGCGGTTGATTTAGAGGAAGCGGCTTTCTGCAGTTGGGATGAGGAGTGTATTAACGAGGGGCAAAGCCAATATAATCAGGTGATTGTATGTATATACGACTGGGAGAACTGTAAGGGTGAACTGACATTGACGCTGACCCATTCGAAAACCGGCAAGAGTATATCGCGAGTGCTTTTGGTGGGTGAAGAACAGCCGATTCCGACAGTAACCCCAACCATGACCCCAACGCCGACGGCAACGCCAACCGTAGCGCCAACAACAACACCAACGCAGGTGCCGACGCCGACCCCAACCATGATCCCAACACCGACGCCAACCGTAGCGCCAACAACAGCGCCGACGCAGGTGCCAACGCCAACGCCAACCGTAGCGCCAACAACAGCGCCAACGCAGGTGCCAACGCCAACGCCAACCGTAGCGCCAACAACAGCGCCAACGCAGGTGCCAACGCCAACGCCAACCGTAGCGCCGACAACAACACCAACGCAGGTGCCGACCCCAACGCCGACGGTTCCAACTCCGGCTGCGACAGAAGTACCAAGCTCAACACCCGATGCCACACCTGTAATACTTCCAATGCTACCAACGGTAACACCATTGCCGCCAACTAGTGAACCGCGGGCATTTACATTGAACAAGACATCTGTCACATTGTATACAAAAGGGAAAAAAATCATACAGCTTAGTGCTGATACAGAAAGTGTAGTGAAATATACATCTGACAATGAAAAAGTGGCAGCTGTAGATGAAAATGGCCGGGTAACAGCAAAAAAAGCAGGAACTGCTTTGATTACTGCGAGTGCAGATGGTTATCAGAGCACGTGCAGGATTGTTGTAAAGAAACCAACATTTAAAGTGGCGAAAAAGATGATAAAGGTCAAAAAAGGAAAAAAGGCTCGTATTATTGTTAAAGTCCGTCCAACAACGAAAGTTGTGTTTGCTTCCGCGAATAAAAAGATTGCAGCAGTTACCAAAAAGGGAATGCTAAAAGGCATGAAGAAGGGGCGGACAAAAATAAAAGTAAAGTGTTATGGAATAACGAAGACAGTTATTGTTATCGTGAAGTAATCCGATATAGGAGGTAGGTATGAACATCCAAATCTTTGGCAGCAAAAAAGACAACGACACAAAAAAAGCACAGCGTTTTTTCAAGGAACGGGGAATCCGGTTTCAATACATTGATCTGCGGGAAAAGACACTAAGCAAAGGCGAATTCCGATCGGTGGCAGCCGTCAATGGCGGACTGGAAGGTATGATTAACAAAGAATGTAAGGACCGGGATGCTCTTGCATTGGTGACGTATATTGCGGAAGAGGATAAATTGGATAAGATACTTGAAAATCCGCAGATTTTAAAAATTCCGATCGTTCGCAATGGCAGACAGGCGACACTGGGATATCAGCCGGATGTGTGGAAGACGTGGGAATAAAGGAGGTGCCTATGAATCAAGATACTTTAAATAAGATTAAATCGTATAAAAATTCAAAATATTTGTGGTTAGCCATGGGTGTGAGCATAGGTTTTCTAATTTGTGTTTGTTGGCGTATATTTTTAATTTTCCTAGTATGTGCAGTGGGTATTGTAGTATTTGTATTTTCAAGTAAAGCAATAGATAAAATTTATCGAAAACGCATTGAGGCAAAGGATAATAGGCACGACTTTGATTATATGCAAGAACTCAATATCTATAAAAAATGAGAAAACAAAATGCAGAAGATGGAGCATTAGAGTATTCCGCTTGGAAGGCAAGAATACAGAAAAATTATGGAAAACAGAAAGAAGATGAGGATTTTTGTCATTACCTTATTCAAAAGAAGAGGAATATTGAAAGTAAGAGAAAGGATGAGGTGGGAATTTCTCTTACTTTGATGGTGGCGGCGGCAACGTGTTTTTCGAGGCTAATTATGCAGATGTTCGCAATCCGGCGCGAACAGGTTTTGTAATTTTTACCATGATTTTATCGATTACTGTTTTGGTTGCGACAACAAATTATAGACTTCGTGATGAGACAGAATTTTTAGAAGACATCATGCAGGTGCTGGGAGACAAGGAACAGAACTAGTACATATGAGTGGAGTGATGAAAATGAAAAAGAAAACAATTAAGAAGAGGATTCTTGCTGGATTGCTGGCATTTGCACTTATTGTGCCGGCAAATGTGGCAGGAGCAAAAACGCAGACGGTATTGGAAACAAATGTGACAGAGGCATCGGAAGGCTGTACAATGCTTGGCGTATATGGTTCCTATTTTGCACAGGCGAAGGAAGCCCTTGCTAAGATCAATGAAATTCGAAAAGAAGCATGTGAAGCAGGAAATATACGAGATCCGAGAAATTCCGGCAGATATCTTCAGCCATCGGATTATGTTCCCTTGAAATGGTCGAGTGATCTGGAGTATATTGCACGTATCCGTGCGGCAGAAGCGGGAATTGCATTCCGGTTTATGGATTCCGGACATGACCGTTTGAATGAAAAGGGTACTTTTTCCATTGGCAGTAATGGGATAACTTCTTCTTCTGAAGATCTTGCTTATTATTATGTAAAGGATATGATTGAAGGAGTTTTGCTTTGGTACAGTGAAAAACAATATTGGGTAAAACAGGATTTCAGTGAGGAAACCCGTCATTATACAAGTATGATCAACCCGAAGTATACCCATGTTGGTTTTGGCGGTTTTTATTCAGAAGCTGCTCCGTATCCGGCAACAATGGCAGGAGAGTTTTCCGCAAAATCGGATTTGGATGAGACAATGATGGAAGTACCGGAAGATGTGATGCAGAAGATCGAAGTATCAAATGACTATATACAGGAAACGTATCTGGACGGGGATAACCAGATTTTTACAAATGGAACGACGACGGTGACGCCGCGTGTGAAACTTCGAAGAAACAATGCAATTCGTAATGTGTGGTCAATGGAAGATGTTACCTATACTTCATCGGATCCGGCGGTGGCGACGGTGACGCAGGATGGTCAGGTGACAGGAATTACCAATGGAACGGTTACCATTACGGCAAAATCCGGGGACACGATCGTAGCGCAAAAAGAAATCACAGTAAAATGTAATCATCCGAGAAAAATGACATCGTATACGGAATCTACATGTACGAAAGAAGGAAAAAAACAATATTATTGTGCCATTTGCCAGAATACGATAGAAGAAGTCGTGGCGAAAAAAGCACATGATTATGTTTATGGAGAGGCAGATTCCGAGGGAAAAAGCACCGGAAAATGTTCCGTGTGCGGCGATACGATACGTATTATTCCGCCGACAAATATGAAATTGTATTGGCGAAACAGCACAAGTTCTATCTCCAGTTATTCGCCGGTTTTTCCGACGAGCAACCCGGTAGGATCCCTGTTATACTGTTGGATTCAGGTGAGTGATGGAGACCCGGATTATCAGGATATGGTAATGGAATCCACAAATGAAGAAGTGGCAGCAGCACCGGAAAAGGCGAGCAATAATGCACCATATGACCATTTTGAGATTTTAGCGGAAGGAATCACGAAATTGAGTGTATATCCGAAGTACAATCCACGCATTAAGCAGACCTTTATGCTGCGTGTCGGTGGCAAAGGAAGTCAGGACATTTCGGATATGGATGTCAGCTTGTCAAAAGACACCTTTATCTATGATGGAAATGCCTGTAAGCCGGAAGTGACGGTATCTTACCGAAAAGACACGGTGCTGGAGCAGGGTATTGATTATACGATTTCCTATGAAAAAAATGTCAATGCCGGAACGGCGACAGCTGTTATTTCCGGAAAAGGACTGTTCTATGGAAAAATCCGAAAAGATTTTACGATTCAGAAAACAGGAGAAGAATCCCACATCCATGAGGTGGTCATTGATGAAGCAGTTGCAGCTACTTGTACCAGAGACGGTGTGACAGAGGGAAGTCATTGCTCGAAGTGTGGTGAGGTGCTGGAGGAACAGACAGTCATTCCGGCGATGGGACATCAGTATGCCGGAGGAACGTGCGAAAGGTGCGGAGACATTCTTTATATCGAAAGAGATGGAGTGCGTTATACAAAGGAAGAAGACCTTTCCGGCAATGTGACGATACATGTTTGTGCGAAACCGGGGGAGAAGATTTCCGGTAAAGTGAACATTCCGGCAAAGGTTGCGATGGGAGATATGGCTTATACAGTTACGGTTATTGATGCCAATGCATTTGCTGATCAGACAGAACTTACCTATGTGACATTGCCAAAAACAATTACCAATATTGGAAACAAAGCATTTGCCGGCTGTACCGCCCTGGAAGGAATGAAATTTAAGGCAAAGATAGCACCAGAGGCAGCAGAGGACGCTTGGGAAGGAGCTGGAACCGAAGATTTCACGATACTAACTCCGAAAAATGCGAGGGATTATTACAACATTAAAAAAATATCCGGAGCGACAGTTCGTCCGGAAACGGATGCAGAACATGAACACGATATGCAGAAATTTGAAGCAAAGGCACCGACATGTACTCAGCCGGGAACTATCGAATATTACATTTGCCGGGACTGTGACAAGGTGTATGCAGATGAGGATGGCAAAGAATGCATTTCGCTCACAGAAACTTATTTGCAGCCACTGGGACATGAATGGGAGTCGGATTTCACGATTGATATCCCGGCGACGGCGACGACGCAGGGCGAAAAGTCCATTCACTGCCGTCGGTGTGGAGAACGTTCCCGCATCGTAAAATATTCGCTGGAAGATGAAAAGAATAGTTCCAATGACAATAGCAGCAGTGCCGGTAATTCGGAACAGGAGAATCTTTATTATGAAGGTTCCAATGACAATGAGGACACAGAATATGGTAGAAAGATAACGTATTCGTATCGGTTAAAAGGTTCTTTATTTAAGGCAAAAGGACTTCGTTGCCGGGTCAATGCCGTCAATGTGAAAAAGGGCATCTTTGATGTCACCTGCATGGGCAGCAACTCAAAGAAGATCAAAAAAATAACAGTGCCAAATTATGTAAAATACAAAGGAATCCATTATCGTGTCACGGGAATCGGCAAGAACGCGTTTGCCGGCTGTCGCAAAGTAAAAACGGTAAAGATTCAGAGTATGTATCTCAAGAAAAAGAATATTGGGAAGAATGCTTTTCGTGGAATTCCGAGAAAAGCATCGGTTTATGTGCCGCCCGGAAAAATGAAAAGCTATCGAAAATGGCTGAAAAAAGCAGGATTGAAATGCCAAGGAGGGAAAAAATGGAAAAGATAAGATGGGGAGTTTTAGGAACAGCAGGAATTGCCAGAGATTGCAGCATACCGGGAATGCAGAAGGCAGAAAATTGTGAACGGTATGGAATTGCAGGGCGCAGCTTGAAAAAAGCAGAAGATTATAAAGATATGTTTGGGTTTGAAAAAGCATACGAAGGGTATGAAGCACTTTTGTCAGACCCCAAAGTGCAGGCAGTTTATATTCCGCTTCCAAATAATCTTCATTATGAATGGGTAAAAAAAGCTATTGCAGCAGGAAAGCATGTGCTGTGCGAAAAACCATTGGCGCCGACACCCAAACAAACAGTAGAACTTTTTGAGGCAGCAAAAGAGAAGGGGGTATTTTTAATGGAAGCATATGCCTACCTTCACAGTCCTTTTGTTACAGCACTTAAGAAAGAAATTGAAGAAGGAACAATTGGAGAAATCCGTTATATTGAATCTCAGTTTTTGACTTCATATTATGATAAGAGCAACATTCGTCTGCACAAAGAAAATTATGGGGGTGCAGTTTATGATCTTGGCTGTTATAATACAAGTATGCTGTTAAAACTTTTGGAAGATATGCCATCCCGGGTAAAAGCAATGGCACAGTATGATGAAAATGGCGTTGATATATATACAGCTGCATTGTTAAATTATGAAAATGATGTACGTGCATCGATAACATGCGGGATGATTTTTGAAAAAGATAAGCCGCATCGTTATGATAGATTGTATATTCACGGAACAAAAGGCGACATCAAATCCGATACGAAATTTAACCAAGAGGGAAATGCTTCCTATACGTTGATTATTGAAGGAAAAGAGCAGATTCGAAATGTATGCTGCCCACATAATTATCAATTAGAAATAGAGCAGTTGGGAAGATGCATAATCGAAGGCGAGACCCCTGTTGTGACAGCTGATTTTTCGATTAAAAATGCAAAAATACTAGATGCTATATTGCAAGAGATCGGTTACTTTGAAAGTAATGTAATGTGAGCACAACGAAATTTCGGCATTCATAAAAGGACATAAAAAAACACAAAAAAATTAGCACTCACCTCTTGACAGTGCTAACAATTAGTGATATAACATAGTTAACGATAAGGAAAGGGGTTACGAAAAGGAACCCGGATCCGAATCGAAATTTAACAATCGACACTTCAGATTTCTCTGATGGTGCTAATAATACAAAAGTCTAAGTGCCTATGGTGTTTTGCAGGAACCCATATTTCCGACACTTGTTACAAGAAGGAAAGGAGAAATGACTTATGTTAAGACCTAGTATTTTTGGAGAGAGTTTGTTTGATGATTGGATGGATGATTTTCCATTTGGTAAGGAATTTGAGAAGGCTATGTTTCCGGCGAAAGATCCTCTTTATGGAAAACATGCAAAGAACATGATGAAGACAGATGTCCGCGAGACAGATGATGCGTATGAGGTTGACATTGATCTGCCTGGCTTCAAGAAAGATGAAGTAACCGCTGAACTGAATGATGGTTATATTACTATTTCGGCAGCAAAAGGTTTGGACAAAGATGAAAAAGATAAAAAGACCGGTAAGTACATTCGTAAAGAACGTTATGCCGGCAGCATGAGCCGAAGCTTTTACATCGGTGAGGGAATTACCCAGGATGAGATTTCGGCGAAGTATGAAAATGGTATCTTGCAATTGAAGATTCCGAAAAAGACAGACAAAGCAGTTGCTGGTAAAAATTATATCGCAATTGAAGGATAATCATTCAACAAGTCCCCTTCAGAGATCGAGTCCTCTGAAGGGGACTTGTTTTTTAGCAAAAACCATTGTAAGATTTGAAACGTAATGTTGAACTGCAAGTTATGCCAATAGATGAGTTGATAGAAAGGGTGGCGTCTGTTTGTAAACGATGTGGGGCTGAACATTTGGATTTATTTGGATCATTTGCAACGGGGACTGCTACGGCTAGAAGTGATATTGATTTTGTCGTATACGGTGATGTGGATAGTGAACTTTTAAATCAGATGATTAGCCAGATAGATACCTTGCGAAAAATTGATATTTTTTATTATAATGAAATAAATGATGAATATTTATTGAAGGATATTTTGGTTAAACAGTTGGGAATAACAGATTTTGCTATTGGTTCTCCAAGAGAAGTTTTGCAATCAGCATTTACAAACGGATTAATTAGTGATGATATATGGTTAAAAATGCTAAAAACAAGAAATTTATTAGCACATGATTATGATGGCATTATAGCAAACAAAAACTTTCGGGCAATTATTTCAAATTATTATGATGCTTTTGATGGGCTTAAGGATGCAATTACTAAGTTTTATGATGGTAGTTTGCCATCGATTGATAGCTTCGACTAGTAATTGAATCTATATAATATTTTACAGTTTGGATTTAAGTAACAATAAGATACTTGAATATTTGGACTGTAATTATAGTGTTAAGGTGACAGGGTACACACGAAGGTAAGAAGTGAGAGGGGGATGATTATGGGGAGGACGACAATATGAACTATACATTTAAAGAAAATCAACTTGATTATGAAACATATTACATATTAAGAAAGTCAGTTAAGTGGAATAATTGGAGCAGGGAACAGGCAGAAATTGCTTTGGGAAATTCATATTATACAGTTACTGTTTTTGATAACAAAGTTCCCATTGGAATGGGGAGAGCTGTCGGTGATGGTATTTATTTTATGATTATGGATATTGTTGTTAAGCCTGAATATCAAAGAATGGGAATTGGAAGTACAATTATACATATGCTTTTGGAACATATTGAGAAAAATATGTGTGTTGGAAGTCGTGTTAGTGTACAACTTATATCTGAGCCAGACAAAGAACAGTTTTATATAAAACAAGGATTTAAGCTTATTCCACATGAGTATTGCGGACCGGCGTTGCGGAAGGTTATTTATAAAAAAGGATAGGTTTATGCGAATAGGAAAGCAAGAAAAGTCATTGACATATATTTTCACACTCAATAAAATAAAAGTAAATAATACCAAACAAGAGAGGACTAAAAAGGTGCAGGAAACCAGATATAAAATCATTCGTATTGACGAAGAAGATTATGGATGTGAGGAACGACCGGACGACCATGTTCCGATGGTAAGTGTTTTGGTAAAAGCAATCGAGCCGGATGACTTTGGCGATTTTCCGGAAAGAATTATAATGATGGAAGATGAAATTATGTATCGCAGAAACCTTGATGAGGGGGACGAAGCGGTAATTGGGCTTGATGGAGGATTGTTTCCGCCGGGGATGTTTTGCAATGAAGTCGATGACGGTGAAAACGATACCAAGGCCGATTCGCAGGGAGAATGGTTAGAAGATTACTTAGACGCTTTGGAGGAAATGGAAGAGTAAGATGAAAATATATCAGCCGGATTATTATGATAAATTTCAGTGTACGGCATCCAAATGTCCAATGACGTGCTGCATGCAGTGGCGTATTGCGGTGGATGACGAAACATTCCATAAGTGGGATGACAAATGGAAAGAGAAAGTAAAGGAAGTTGAAGAAGGGCGTATAATCGAATTGAAAAATGATGGTATGTGTCCATTTCTGAATGAGAAGAAATTGTGCAAAATTGTATTGCGGGATGGTGAGGGGGCAATTTCTGAAACATGCCATACTTTTCCGCGGGAAGAACATGAGTATATTGGGAGAGTTGAGCGTGCATTGACGCCCGGATGCCCGGCTGTACTGGATTTGCTATGGAAGCAGGAGTGTTTTCAGATTCAGAAAAAAGAGGAACAAATGGAAGGAATAGCGGAAGAAATTTATGAGATAAATCCGGTGTTGTTTGAAATCCGGGATTGGTTTCTGGATATTGTAAATACGCGGGAAATTAAATTAAATACCACGCTGGAAATCTGTTTTTTAATTGCGCTGGATTTATATGAATTGGAACAAAAGGGCGTTCTTGAGGATGAATTCCAAAGTTACAAAAACACCACAGATATTTGGAAAATTCAAGATGCAATTGGAGAAAATGGAACAATAACAGAAGAACGTCTGGAAGAATATAATTTGCTGTTTTTGGATGTTTCACAGATTTATCGGGAACAAAATATTTATGGAGATTTTCTGGTGCCGCTGGCAGAGGAGGCAGAGAAGATTAACGGTAAAGAAACCGAGTGTTTTAAGACATATCAGCACAAGATAAAGAAATGGGAAAAAGAACTTCGGAATCTTTTTGCGGAAGAAATTTCATCAGCCATTATTACGCCGGGAACCGGTCAGGTTTTGGATATTCTTGTGAAATTGGAATGGATGGCAATGGAATATGCTGTGTTGTCGCAGGCATTATTTTTGCAGCAGCGAAAAGGAGAATTAACGGATAAAAAAATACAGAAAAGCGTATGTGTTGTATTTCGCATGATGGGTTATGCAGATGACGATATTTGGGAATATATGGATAATTGTTTCGACAGTGTGATTTGGCCATGGGAGTATTATTCTTTGTTGGTATGATGTTGTATGGATTCACGATTTTGAATTGCATTTATTATTTATCGTGGTAAAATAGAAACAGGTTCCTTGTTCGAGGAGGAACTAATTTTATATGGATTGGAGAAAAAAGTATGAAAAGATTATTAGTAGCACTGATTATGTTGGCTGCATTTTTCTGCCTGCCGGTGAAAGCAGAAGCTGCTGGGAAAGCGCTCCGTATTCCGGGACCGGCGTGCCAAAAAGGAAATGATATTTATTATTGTTATACCATGGGCGGTCTGCGCATGAATTTGATGAAGATAAATAAGAAAACAAATAAGGTTACAAAAATTGTTTCCTACAAAAACAAAGGGAGAGATACGAATGCCTTTGAAAATTTGAATGTGAAGGGCAATGCCATTTATGCAGCATATGATTTAGTATGTGGAACAGGAGCATCGGATAGTTATATATGCCGGATTGACAGCAAGAAAAAAACGAAAAAATTACTTACCAAGGGAAGAAATCCGGTTTTGATTGGTAAAAAAATATATTTTATTAAGACTGCTTATAACAAAGAATACGACAGTGATAAAGATATGGGAATTTATGTTATGAACCTTTCTGGAAAAAAAATAAAGAAGGTCTGTAAAATGCCGGTTTCCGGGCTTTATGAGCTGGGAACCGATGGCAAAAATTTTGTCTATAGTTATTATAACAAAAAAGGGAAATTATCGCTTCGCTATATGACGAAAAAGGGCAAAAAACTGGGTGCTTATAAAAAAACGGAGTCATCTTTTTGCAGTCCGTCTTACAACTTAAGAAGTACAGTAGGAAACAAGCAATATTATATTGCAGGAAATCGCGTAGTGTGTGTGGACAAAACGACAAATGAGACAACGGTTTTGGCCGATTTTGGAACCGGCATTAGTTCCTATGTGGACAATTTTCAGGTGTTTCATGATGTGATTTTGGTTCGCGGAGTTAAGGAAGAATATATTCCTGCGTACAAAGAAATGGCAGGAAAAGGATATATCTATATGATTCATTTAAATGATTTGTCCAAGGTCTTGCTGAAAAAATACAATAGTGGCGAATAAAGGAGAAATGATATGATTTTTAGAAGTCGCTCATTTAAGGAGGCAAAGTCATTTTATGTATTATAATAACGTACTTGATTTAATTGGAAACACACCGCTTATGTGCCTGCAGGAGAGCACAGGTTACAATATATTTGCAAAGGCAGAGTTTTTGAATCCCGGCGGAAGTATTAAAGACCGCATCGCAAAAAATATGATTGAGACGGCAGAGGCGGAAGGAAAATTAAAACCGGGGATGACAATTATTGAACCTACGAGTGGAAACACAGGAATTGGTCTGGCTCTTGTTGGAGTGAGAAAAGGGTACGAGGTTATTATTGTGATGCCGGAAAACATGAGTGAGGAGCGAAAAAAGGTAATTCAGGCATTTGGTGCCAAGCTTGTCCTCACAGAGCCGAAACTTAGTATTGGCGGTGCAGTGGATAAGGCAAATGAGATAGCAAGTGCAAATCCTGAGAAATATTATATGCCACAGCAGTTTGTGAATCCGGCAAATCCGGAAGCACATTATCGGAAAACGGCAGTCGAACTTAGTGAGCAGTTGGGAAAGAAAATTGATATTTATGTTTCCGGTGTGGGAAGCGGAGGTACCTTACAGGGGATTGCCAAGTATTTGCTTGAGCAAAATCCAGATACGAAAATTGTGGCGGTAGAGCCAAAAGGAGTTTCGGCACTTCACGGAGATGGACCGGGAATCCACCAGATACAAGGAATTGGAGATGGATTTATTCCGGATGTATTAGACACTGGTTTGATTACCGATGTTGTTGAGGTATCGGACGAGGATGCGATAAATACAGCGAGAAAACTTGCAAAAGAGCAGGGGCTTTTGGTAGGAACTTCATCCGGGGCAAATGTGTTTGCGGCAATGCAGATGGCAGAAAAATACGGAAAAGACAAAGTGATTGCAACGGTTCTTGCAGACCGTGCGGAGAGATATTTTAGCACGGGATTAATCTAACGTGGAGAGATGAGCAAATAAAAAACTGAGGATTTTTATAGGATGAAAGTACAGGTGATTCGTTCTAATCGAAAAACAATCGGACTTGAGGTGCGCGCAGATGAAAGTGTGATTTTGCGGGCGCCTCAGTGGCTTTCCGAAAAAGAATTGGATGAATGGATTGGAGAGCATGCCTATTGGATTGAAGAAAAAGTAAAACAGATGCGGCAGAGAAATTTGAATAAAAAGCTGACGGGAGCACCTGCCGTTGACGAAATTTTAGATGTAGAGTGGAAAAATATTTTGGGAGAATTTACAGAGAGGGTAAACCATTTTTGTAAAGTTATGGATGTCACCGTTGGCAGAATCACCATCCGCAATCAGAAGACAAGATGGGGGAGCTGCAGCTCAAAGGGCAATGTGAATTTTAATTATCAGTTGTATTATATGCCACGAGAACTTATGGATTATGTAATTATTCATGAACTTTCGCACAGACGTCATATGAACCATTCGGCAGAATTTTGGCAGGAAGTAGAGAAATATTGCAAGACATATCGGGAATGTAGGAAAAAATTGAGGGATTATGAAATAGCCCCTTGAATTTTTTGGAAAACTTAGTATAATATACACTATAAAACGAAATGAATTCGCATATTTTTGTGCAAATTCAACAAAAGAATAAAGGGGGACTTAATCTATGGCAAACAGATTTGTATTGAATGAGACATCGTATCATGGTGCAGGAGCAATCGCAGAGATCGCAACAGAGACGAGAAGCCGAGGCTTCAAGAAAGCGTTTGTATGTTCAGATCCGGATTTGGTAAAATTCGGTGTAACACAGAAGGTGCTTGATGTGCTGGATAAAAATGGTATGGCGTATGAGTTATATTCAAATATTAAACCAAATCCAACCATCGAGAATGTACAGACTGGTGTGCAGGCATTCAAGGATGCAAAAACGGATTATTTGATTGCGATAGGCGGTGGTTCTTCGATGGATACAGCAAAAGCAATTGGAATTATTATTAATAACCCGGAGCATGAAGATGTGATAAGTCTTGAAGGTGCGGTCGATACAAAGAATAAGAGTGTACCGATTTTCGCAGTACCTACGACAGCGGGAACGGCTGCCGAGGTTACGATTAACTATGTAATTACCGATGCGGCGAAAAATCGTAAAATGGTTTGTGTAGACCCGCATGATATTCCGGTTGTTGCATTTATTGATCCGGATATGATGTCGTCTATGCCAAAGGGCTTGACGGCTGCAACAGGAATGGATGCATTGACACATGCGATTGAAGGATATATTACAGCAGGAGCATGGGAATTGTCCGATATGTTCCATTTGAAAGCAATCGAAATTATTTCACGTTCTCTGCGTGGCGCAGTGGAAAATACACCGGAGGGCAGAGAAGGTATGGCACTTGGACAGTATGTTGCCGGCATGGGCTTTTCTAATGTTGGACTTGGTATTGTTCACTCAATGGCACATCCTCTTGGTGCTTTATATGATACACCACACGGAATTGCAAATGCAATTATTCTGCCTACTGTTATGGAATACAATGCAGAAGCAACCGGTGAAAAATATCGTGATATTGCAAAAGCAATGGGCGTTGAGGGCACGGAAAATATGTCACAGGAAGAATATCGCAAAGCGGCTGTTGATGCCGTAAGAAAACTTTCACAGGATGTTGGAATTCCGGCAGATTTGAAAGAAATCGTGAAGAAAGAAGACATTCCGTTCCTCGCACAATCGGCTTATGATGATGCGTGCCGTCCGGGAAATCCGAAAGAAACAAGTGTAGAAGATATTACAAAATTATATGAAAGTCTTCTGTAAAATGGAGTAATAAAAAACTGTCGTCCATATGGATGGCAGTTTTTTTGTTGTATTGGCAATAAAAATAAACCACCTGCTATGCAGGTGTGTTCCCAAACAGCT